>ERZ1027232.301-NODE-301-length-30767-cov-11.173190_pt1 | contig 30767 bp, 23 predicted proteins | sample MGYA00519478_ERZ1027232 | MGnify/ENA primary metagenome ERZ1027232 (study PRJEB26926, sample SAMN06164468) | human gut metagenome | biome: ENVO:00009003; feature: ENVO:2100002; material: ENVO:00002003 | host: Homo sapiens | place: USA | collected 2012 ...
CAATGTTTTCGTCTATACAAAAACACTTTTTGCGTTGCAAAATGCTTGTTGGGGAAGTGCCCCAAACCCCTTTGATCTGCATTTTTCAATGCAGGCTACGCCTCCCTGCGGGATGCTTTTGAGGATGTCAATCGTCACATCCTATGAAAAATCCTGTTCCTTTTTGGCGCAAGGGTCAATAGAAGAATTTGATGGTTTATGGTATAATGGAAAATATTGCGTGTTGTGCGGTTTACACACGAACAAAGTGAAAAGGAGCTGTTGAACGTGGATACGATTTATCTGCTGCCCGGTGAGGAACGCTGCATTGATTTTCGAGATGCTAATGGTGTCCCGAAGGTACACTACACTTACTGCTCCATCCGTGGCAAACTTTTCAACTGCACCTGCTGCACAAAGGCCGAAGCTCAGCGGCTGTGTGAAGATTGGCTTGTAAAACAGGACCGCTGCTACATAAATTAAAAAATACCGCCGAGGATACCTCCCAACTGGGAAAGCTCCTCGGCGACTTTTTTAACGTGTCTGTGTTTTCTCGGTGGTGTTCTTTTCCTTTGCAAAAAAACGTTCTATATTTTTCTGTGCCCGAACCAGTTCCTGCATCTCGTTCCGCGCCTTGCGGTAGTCATGGTACAAACATTGAAGAAATCAAGCGATTGATGGCACAAAGCACAACAGGCGGACAATTCACAAGGTTCAGAAAATTCACCTACAGGAACGATCAGAAGGAATGGTCCAGCTCTTTTCCTGTCCATCGGCCCACATGGTTGCAGTGATGGTATAGCTCTTTTCGTCAAAATAGATCTGATACCGTTTTTCGCCCCGCTGAATGGTGAGGGCATTATCCTTCCATTCCACCTGGGTCTTGTCCTCTTCAAAGGTAAAGCACTCGAAGAAAACCTGGTCCTTCTGCTTTTCGCTGGACCGGGTTGCCAGAGTCTCAATGTGGGCCCGGCAGACCTTATCAGGCTCCTGGGTGGTCATAACGGCGACAATGTTCTGGTCGTAAGCCGTATGGGTCATCCCCTTGTTGGAGAATACGGCATAGCGGATGTTCCCTGTCTCCATGGGATAGACGAACGTCCCGTCCGGTTTTTCCTCTGCTTTGTGGTCTGTGTTGGAGATGAGCTGGTAGATGTGTTCCTCCTTGCTGGAGCAGATATCCACAAACACCCAGAACCCAAGGCCATCGGTGAAAAGGGTTCGGCTGACCTGGTTCATCTTCAGTGCTTTGGGATAGATGCCGGCGGTATCGCCTTTGTACAGAACTACCGAGTGGTCCTGTTCAAAATAAGTCACCTCGCCCAGATAGCTCTTCTCGATTTCCTCCGAGCTCTCGTCCTTCAAACGGATTGCAACGCTGCTCATGTAGACATCGTTCACGTCTTTGGCATCGGTGTACTGTCCGTCCACCAGGATGACGTTGTGGTTGTCCGGCATCAAGTTGCGATTGTACCCATCTTCACAGGTGAGGTATTCACTGCCCCGGGCAAAGATATAAGAGAGATTATCCGGGTGATGATGGGACAGCGCCAGGCAGTCGATCCCCTCTTCCCGGTTCAGCTGCCAGCCCCGATGCCACTGCTTTTTGCCGCCGGGGCAGCCGCACTTAATGGTGAACACCTTGCTGTCGGGCTCCCAGTTCTCACGAATCTGCAGCAGCCCCAAATCTTCAAAGAATCGAGCCAGAGGCAACTCGTTCAGAGCCTTTTCTTCTACGGTGGGGTCATACCACAAAAACTCAAATGCGGCCTCGGGCAGGATGCCAGGCTTCACCTTACTTTCCTCGGCTTCCTCCTGCAAGAACTCGCGCAGCACCAGATTGCCCAGAGTCTGGGCATAACCATCCCGGTATTCGGCTGCCGTTTTATAATAGACGCAGGGCGTGTGGCCGCTGTGGCGGTCATGGCAGTCGCCATAGTTCATTTGCTGCCTAAAATCGCCGCAGGACTGATACAACCGATAATAGAAGGTGTTCCGCAGGTAGCCGCAGGTTTTGAAGTAGTCGATCCCCTCCTGCTGCTTCAGCAGATGTGCATAGACAAACAGCCACATGCCGCCGTACCGCCAGTAGACCACACCCTCGTAGTTGGAGCCGTCGTCTGCCAGATAGGAGTATACCCGGCTAAAGTTCTCCTTGGCCATCTCGATGTAATCGGCCGCGTGTTCGTCCTCGCCCTGCAGCACATAGCCGGCGGTTGCCAGTCCGTTCAGGTTGATCCAGTTATGGTTCTGATAGTAGTTGGTGGACCAGTCGCTGCCGTAAGTCTGTTTGCGGTGGTCGTAGATGATCTTGGCATGGTGCTTGAGCTTTGCTGCAATCCGACACTTTTCGTCCTGGGTCAGATAAGGCTTGAGCCAGTCGTAGCCCAGGGACAGCCCGAACAGGATCCAGGAGGCCGACAGATCCACGTTCACTAAATGGGCGTTGCCCCATTTTTCATAAGAGAGCACCGTATTCATAAAGCGTTTTGCGTGGATCAGGTATTTTTCCTGCTTGCTCAACCGGTAGGCCAGCGCCAGGTTTACAATGGCGATGCCCATGTAGGTGCTGCTCTTTTTGGGGTGTTCTGCGGGCAGCTCCATGGTCTCGTATCGGTCAGCCTCTTCCAGCAGCCGCAGATACTGGGCTTTCCGCTCCGTGGCGATCTGATTCATGTAGGGCTCAAGATTCCCAATAAATACTAACTTTTCCATTGCCATTCCTTTCATTAAAATAATGTTAAAGGGCCTTAAAAATCATTGTAAACGTGTTTCGTCTGGTTCAAGGCATCGGTTTACTTAACCGCTTTTTTGACCTTGGAGCTGTTTTTGGAAGAAAGCACCAGCAGGCCGCCGATCACCGAGATGATGCTGCTGACCAGCAGGAACACCATGTGGTCGGCAAACGTGTTGGGGAACAGCTGGAGCAGCAGGGTGCATACACCCAGGGTGAAGATCAGCTTGCCGAGGATTCTGCGCTGGTTGTTGTCCATGGTGTCGTCCTCGTTGGGGTCACTGACCACCTCAGTGCAGGTGTTGTGGAAGAACTCGTCAACCTCAGCCTGGCGCTCAGGGGTGTGGCCCTTGTAGAACAGCTGGGTGAGCAGATAGAAAGGCAGAGTAATGCACAGATGGAGTAGAATGGGCAGTGCCATAGACTTCATATCCGAGAATTCATGAGCGGTCAGCGGAGTGCTCAGGTGCAGCACATTTCCGATCATTTCGGGAGTGACAACAAAGGCGACAAATGCGGAAACGCAGCCGCCTACTGCAACGGTAGCCCAAGCACCCCAGTCGGGAGTCTTTTTAACAAAGAAGCCCAACAGGCCAGGAATCCACATGGGGAAGGAAATCAGAGCGTTCACCATCATCATCATATTGAACAGACCCATATCCTGAACCTGATTCAGGAGCAGACCCACGACAATGACAGCCACACCGAATACCACAGTGGCAATCTTGCCGAGCTGCATCATCTTCTCTTCGTCGGCGTCCTTGTTGATGAATCGCTTGTGGAAATCACGGACATAGATACCGGCGTTTCGGTTCAGGGCAGAGTCCATGGAGGACATGGTTGCAGCAAAGATAGCAGCCATCATCAGACCAACCATGCCGGCGGGCATCTCGTGGGAGACGAACATGTAGTAAGTTGCATCCTTAATGCTGTTGCCCAGTCTCTCCAGACCCCAGGTGGAGGTGTCGGGGTAGTTGCCAGCCACAAAGAAGTCAGGCAGGAACCAAATCAGGGGTCCAATAGTCATCAGGCAGCAGGCCAGCAGTGCGGCCTTCCGTGCGTGCTTGGTGTCTTTGGCACACATAAAACGGTAGGAGTCCATCATGTTGTTGGTGCTGAACAGCTGCTTTGCAAAAGCAGTGAAAGCCCAGAACACGAACAGACCCACGTGAATGTAGCCGGGTCCGGTGATGGGATTCTCGGGCAGGCCTTTCTCCAGCAAGGGAACAACACCGCCGGATTTGGCTGCGGCCACGATAGCTGCGGTCACGGAAACAGACATAACCACGACCATCTGCAGGAAGTCAGAAGCCACAACTGCCCAGGCACCACCGGTAACAGACATCAAGACAACCACAGCGCCAGTGACAATGATGGTGATGGGTACGGGAACATCAAAAACGGCGGCGGCAAAGATTGCCAGGCTGTTCAGCCAGATGGCGGCTTGCAGCACGCTATTGGGGACGTTGGCCCAGATAAAGACCTGCTCGTTCACTTTGCCGTAGCGCAGCCGTATGCCTTCGACGGGAGTAACGGTGCGCAGCTGTCGGGATTTTGCGGCAAAGAACAGATAGTTGCAGAAATAGCCAAATGCATTGCCGAAAAAGACCATCATGACAGACAAGCCATCGGTCAGAGCCTTGCCTGCGACGCCGGTGAAGACCAGTGCACTGAACTGCACCATAAAGGCCGTTGCGCCGACCATCCACCACAGCATCTTTCCGCCACCTTTAAAGTAGTCGCTGGTATTCTGGTTGAAACTCCGAAATGCCCATCCGATTACTACAAGAAAGGCGAAGTAAACCAGAATTACTAAAATATCAATAATCATGTTTTTCTCCTCGTTTTCGTTGTACAGTTCTGTTTTCCAGAAAATCTATTCGTTTTGCGTGACCGCCTCCTCTGTACTCTCATAAACAGCTGCATCCTCACTAGTTGTTACGATAAGGTCAACCCTTTACGCTCACCGGAAATCGGTGCGCTCATGTTACGGTTCTATTATTCGCTAATTTTTTGGTAAAAGAAAGATTCCGTTTTTTGTCCTAGGGATACTTTCTTTAGATTTTGCGCTTTTTTTGCCAAATTCCAAAATATTGAATATCGAGTCAAAAAAATTGTATCTCACAATTTCCTACTCTCTAGAGTGATTTGTTCTGGGGACTCTTTAGATCCGCTGATTTGGATTTTCCTTATAAGTAGGAAACCCCCTGTTTCTAGTTTGTCAGCCTGAAGCCTTAGATGAATGCCTGGCCGCCGTTGATCTGGATCACTTCGCCCGTGATAAAGGAAGCCTTCTCCGATGCCAGGAAGACGATCACGTCCGCCACTTCGCGGGGGTCGCCCAGCCGCTTCATCAGGATGCTGTCCTTCCAGCTCTCCACCAGGGCGCGGTCAGTTGCAGCGTGGAAGGCAGTGTCGATGGTGCCGGGAGAGACCATGTTGGCACGGATGCCGAACTCGGCCAGATCCTTTGCCAGAGCACGGGTGTAGCTCTGGACAGCGCCCTTGGAAGCTGCATAGATGGAAGCGCCGATGCCGGCACCACTGGTCACGGCGATGGTGCTGAAGTTGACGATCGAGGCATCCTTGCCCTTCTTCAGCAGAGGCAGGGCGGCCCGCGTGTTGAAGAACACGCTGTCAAAGTTCAGGGCCATGACCTTCCGCATAAAGCCGGTCTCCATCTCGGACACACGCTGCCGGCCGCCCAGGCCGCCCACGTTGTTGACCAGCAGATCCAGAGAACCAAACTCCTCGCCGATCTTGGCGAAGGTCTCGTTCACCTGCTCCTCGTTGGTAGCGTCGCAGGCATAGAAGTGGACCTTGATGCCCTGGCTCTCCAGCTTATCGATCACCTTTTTAGCTGCCTCCAGATCGATGCCGGTAATGATCACCTCGTATCCTGCCCGGCCCAGTGCCTCTGCGGTTGCGCCGCCAATGCCGCCGGTTGCACCAGTAATAACTGCTCTCATAATAAAACCTCCAAATAATATAATTTCATAACATTACCCGTATGCTATTTTTAATTCGGGTAATGTTTAAACTAAATGTAGTTTTCACTTTGCGACTCGTTCAGTCTTTCTGTGCTGGGTCACTGGGACAGGACAGCTGAGCCTTAGGTGGGTAACAGAACAGAATCTCTAACGGCTCCTCATTGCTGTCCGAGAGGAGAGAAAAATCCTCCATGGATGCAGGGAGGAACAACTGATCCCCCTGCGCAACCTCAGTGTGAATTCCGTCAGCTTCAAATCGCCCTCTACCCTTGAGGACCACCGCAATGGCAAACCCTCTCTGTTGAGGGAAATGCAGCCGGGTGTTTACCCGTGCTGCTGCCATGGAGAAGCAGTCTGTCTGTTTCGGGCCCACCAGCTCTGTCCAGAGACCTGCCCCCGGGAATTCTATTGTCTGCCCAGGAATACAGTGCTTTTCTCTCAGCTTGGTCAGAGTCACAGTATCGTAGTGGAAGCATTCTAAAAGACCTTCCTCACCGGCCCCCTGGTGGATGAGCTGTTCAGGAAGTGATGTTCCGTCCGAGCGAGTTGTTTCGGTACGCATGGTATAATCGGTGGGCTCTTGGATTTCCATTAGGAAACAACCCGGACCGATGGCATGAGGCAAACCTCCTTCGATCAACCAGACCTCACCCTTTTGGGGAGTAATTTTGTGCATACAGTCGATCATTCCCTGAATATCCTGGGTTTCATACAGGCGGCGCCACTGTTCCTTTGTTACACCTGGGCGAAATCCTATTAACAGATAGGGTTGCTCCTCCCCTACCGGCGATGAATCCAGAATGTACCAGCACTCGGTTTTTCCGTATTCAGAGTTGAACCACTTGCGGGAGAAGCTCTTGTCCGGGTGCACCTGAATGCTCAGTCTCTCTGCGGAGTCAATGATCTTTGCCAGAACACCGAGGGTATCCCCCACCTCTCGCAGGTGGATTTGCCCCAACATTTCTGCAGGGTGCTTCTCAATGAGTTCCTTTAGTTGGAGCTTCTGACCATTCCACAAAACATTGGACAGCCCCTCGTCAGACTCCTCGGGGAACCCTGGGTTAATCGCCCTGGTCACCGAAGCGAGCCATTCTTCTGGCCGGGTTTTCCCATACTGATTAGGCTGGCCATGCCAACGGTCAATGCCTTCTCCGCCGGAATAAGTCCGGCGGACCCGCATGGGCTCGACTTTCAGTGGGACAAAAAACATTTCTTTAGGCATATCGGTTTCCATAACTTCCACCTTTTACACAAGTTCCCAGATCTGGCCGGTCTTTACTCGGACGGTCTTACCACCAAAAGTCACAATGTACACCGTTTCGTTGCCGTTTTCGGTCTTTTCAAAAACAGGGAGGTTGCTCCGATCCACTTCGCCTTTGATCGGGTAGATCAGGGTTTCAAACACAATATGTGAGCCGGTCTTGGATGCCTCGATCTGGGGGGCCGCCTCCAGATGGTCGTAGGAGGGGCAGTTCCACCCCTTGAAGGGTTCCTCGCTGCCGCAGAACAGCTCTACCTCGGGCTCACCCAACTGAACCATGATAAAGTTTGCATCCGGGTAACAGGAGAAGCATGTGTTCCCTTGGCGCTCCACCTCGCCCGGCAGGGTGTGCCAGACCTGAGTAAACTGATGAGATTCAGAGGCGGTCAGAGTGTCTCGCAGGATGAAGAACCCGTTTTCCTTGGCGTAGAAGACCTCGCGGCGGTGGCTTGCTTCCGGAACTTCGCAGATCATGCTGGAGCTGCCGCCACGTTCCTTGCTGATGACAGCCGAGCCGTGGTTAGTGCGCCCATAGCCGGCGCTAAAGACGCCGCAGGCGTAGTCCCGATCCTGGCCGATCACCATGCTACCTTGGGCGTCACCATGCATCTGCTCCAGGCTGTCGCACAGAACGCTGTTGTAAGAGGGAGTGCTGCGGAAATACACTGCCCGGTCCAACCAGTCTACCCCGGGGCTAGTGGTGTAGCGCCAGCGGCCACAGTTGACCAGGAGGTTGCGACCATAGGCCGACAACTCCAAGTTCAGCTGGTCCTCGTTCATGTGGTTGTCGCCCCAGGGCCCCATATCAAAGCTAGCGTATACTGCATTGGCGTCCCAACCCGAGCGCATGATGCCCAACCGGACATCCGGGTAAAAATAGGAGGTCTGCTCCGGCGCGGTACCCCGCTCTCCGTTGGAAAGGCGATACTCGCAGATGTCCTCGCCGATCAGGCCCTTCAGAATCTCCAGCTGCATTTTGTGTCGGGTGGTCACATTGGAGTCATTGGTGACAGGGAGGGAGAAATCCGGCTTTTGCTGATAGAACTCTGCTTTTGCGACCTTTTTCAGCCAGTCGGGATAGAAATCCGGAAAGATATCCATCATTCCGTTCTGCTTTGCTACCTGATAAAATGCAAAGAAGTTCCGCACAGCCACCCAATGGTAAGCTCCAGAGGCCTCACGGGTGTAGCCATCCTCGAAGAACTGCTCTGTCCACTTGCCCTCCAGTACACTCACAGCGTAGGCGCGCCAGGCATCGGCTTCCTTGAATTCGCGGTAAAAGATGGAGATAACGCCTAGGCCGGCGACCTCCAGACAGGCGTGGTTCCCGGTCTTCCAGTGGTGTGCCCGTAAGAATTTAGCATGCTGATAAATGGAGTAATAGATTTCGGCAAAAGCATCAGGGGTCATGGAGGCGCTCTTTATAATCTTAGCCAGAGCGACCGGCCAGTTTTCGGCGGCGCGGCCTGCCACCTCAAAGGGGCGCCAAGTGGATTTTTTATACTCCAGGTAAGGCTTGTCCGTGGGATCGTACGGGGGCACATTACGGATATAATCCACCATTTGATCGACCACGGCAGCGGCGTACCGCTCCTCTCCAGTCTGCTCGTAGCGATCTGCCAGATACATAAAGTGGCCCTGGCGGACGAAACCGCCGTTCCACTCCAAATCGCCCTCCGGTGCGGCATACCAGTCAATCTTGCTTCCCATCTCGATGCCCTTCCCGTTAAAGAAGAACCGATGGTTCACATAACCTTCCACTTCCTCGTCAGAGCCTACCGACATAATAGGGCCCACCTCATCCAAACGATAGCTGCCAACACGAGAAGGCAGCTCTTTGCGGTAGAACTCCAGCAACGCTTCTTTCCCAGAGAATGGGGTTGTTATAATTTGGTTGATCTGATCAATTGTCATTCATACACTCCCTTTGTAAAGTTTTCTGACTTCATTATCAAACCTGATTTCTTAAAAGAGAAGAGTCTGTTTTTATGATATGGGCTCATATTATTTGATTTTTCCTTTCGCGGATGACGATTCCTAAAAAAGAACATTCTTTAAAAATGAGACATATTACAACTTGTGTCCATTTTTAGGGACCTGTATATTTTAAAATTTGCCGCGGCACGCCTTTACACATCCCGTGTCTATATGTTACAATTAGTGTGCTTTTTTCATCTCCTGATATGTCAAAAGTTGGAGGAATGGTTATGCGTCGTTTTCAAATACTGCAAAAGGACAGGCTATTCCAGTTGTTTGTGCTCCTGTTTATGACCTTAAATTTGTCGATCATTGCAGTGGCTGGACTAGGCTATTCTTATATCGTCCACGCCTTTGACCGGATCGTTACCGACTTCAATGTTTCCACCATAGAGAATATCAGCACCACTTTGTCCAACCAGTTTTCCTCAGGAGAGAAGCTCTCGCAAGAGCTTTACCACACGGTTCGGATGGGAGAACTGCCCAACAAAAAGAATTTTGATTCCCCTACAGATAAATATGCCGCGTTGAATCTGATCCGTTTTTTGCAGTACAGCGTAGATAGCAGTGATTATCTCTCCAGCGCTTATCTTTACCTGTTCGACTCGGATACCATCATCAGCAATACAGGACTATATGATGCTGAGGTCTTCTATCATACTCGTGTTCCTCACTCTGACTTGGATTTTGAGGAATGGAAGACTTTCTTGTCTGGTCAGAGGCAACCTACTTATCAGAGTGCTGTGCTGGAGGTAGACGCTATTGGCACAGCCTATGATATTGTTGAATACTACCACCCCTTTAATGCTTACTCTTCTAATCACCGCGGTTGCATTGTTTTAAATTATGACAAGTCCAAAATCCAGGACTTCATAACCAACAGCAACATGGTGGAGAACTCGATGTTCCAGGTGCAGTACCTGCCCGCCCAAACAGTTGTTTATTTTTATGGTCCTGCTGTGCTCGGCGAGCCGTTTGATCGTACAGCGCTGGAGGCGGATAGTTCTTCTGTGGAACAGAAAGCTGAGGACAGGGCGATCACGCATCAGCAGATTTCCAAGGACGGCAACTGGCAGTTCACCATCATGGTTCCAGACGATATCTTTTTCAGTCGCGCATCTTTTTTTGTGCGAATGATCATTTTTTTTGTGTGCCTTCAAATTCTGGTCGGTGTACTGCTTGCACTTCTCTTTTCCATGCGGAGCTATCGGCCTATCCAAACCATGCTCACCCGTCTACGCTCTCTGACCAAAGAGTACGAGGTTTCCGCCTCCATACAGGAATTTTCTCATATCGAGCAGGTAGCACACCATGTTCTGGAGGATCATCTGCGTCTACGCGATGAATTGGAAAAACTTCAGCCCATTGTGTTGCGCAGTTCTCTGCTTCAGATCATAAACGGTAATCGGGGAGACCGAAACCACACTCTGGATTTGACATATCAGCTTTCAAAATATTTTCCACAGCAGGGCTTTGTCTGTGCCAAAATTCTAATCGAGGATAACAGCGAATTCGTTCGAGATAACTCTATCTCCGAAATGCAGCTGTCACGTCTTGTGATCAGCAACGTAACTGAGGAGCTGCTAGGGGAGTACTGCACTACGGTTAGCCTGGAGTATGACATCCGAAACATTGTTCTCGTGTTCAATATTCCTTGGTTGGAAGATGCGCAGGAAATGCAGAACGCTCTAGAACAGATTGAAACTCGGCTGGGCAAGAGCCAGGCAATTATTGCAGAGAAATTCAAAATTTATACCAGCATTGGTCTGGGTCACCCGCTTCAAGGCATTTTCTCTCTCCATAAAGGTCATCTTCAGGCGGAAAGTGCATTGCAAAACAAGCCCATTTCGGATGTGTATGGATTGAATCTGTACGACGAACATCTCGATGGAGGTAAATCTTACTCCTACTCTCTTGAAACCGAGATATCCCTTTTAAATAGCGCAAAGGCTGGCAACTATCAGACTGTGTGCAAAATTTTGGATACTCTGGCAGAAGAAAATGCCCCCATCTTTTCCGCCAAGTCCAACACGGTTCTACTCTGTTTTATGATGGATTTATGCGGTACTCTCCTCCGACTCTGTGAGGAGCTTTCCATTCCCCGCGATGTCCTGGAGATTGACATATCCAGGTTGCTCGTCACCCACTCTGGAAACGCAATTTTGCAGCAAATCTATAAAGACTACGAAGATATCTGCAACTGGGTGAATCGCAACAAAAAAAGCCACAATGACAAGATGAAGGATCAGATTCTGGAATACATTCACCAGCACTGCTATGATAACTCTATGAGCCTTGTAAGTGTTGCTGACTATATCGGGATCAATCCTACATATCTGTCTACCTTTATTAAAGAGCAGATGGGAGAGACCTTTTTGAATTATGTGCTTGGCCTTCGGATGGAGCGAGCCAAGGAGCTTTTGTCCACCACAAATCTTTCTTTGCAGGAGATCGCTGTACAGATCGGTTATGCCAATAGCGGGGTTTTTCTACGGGTATTCAAAAAGAAATACGGCTTAACCCCCGGAGCATATCGGAAACAACATATAGAATAACCTTATGTCCTTGGCTGCTGTCCAGTACTTTGAGTAAGGAGATTTTCCATGAAATGCAAGATGCGTTTTATCGCTTTGTTATCTGCTTTTGTCCTGCTGGGCTCTGGCCTGTCGGGTTGTGCCTCCTCTGCGGTTTCTGCCTTCGACCCAGCGGCCGAGGGGCTTGCTGACAATATGACGCTTACGGATTCCCCGGCGGAAGAAATTTCCCTTCCGATTGCCCAAAACACGCTGAAGTTGTCTTTCTTTGCCATGTCGGAGCCATATATCACCAGCAAAATGCGTGGGCACGAGGACATGGTTGTATACCAAGAGGCGGAGAAGCGTACCGGGATTAAGATCAACTGGCAGGAGGAATCCTATACCAATCCGGGTCAGAAGATGAATCTTATGTTCAGCTCCGGCACTATGACAGATATTATCTGGGATGTGCAGGAATACGCCCTGGGCGGACCCAAAAAGCTGTTGGATGACGGCCTGATTGTCGCGCTGAACCCTTATATCGAAAAATATGCACCCAATCTGAAAAAGCTCCTGCGGGAGAACCCGAGCCTGCTGGATGCCATTTCTACCGATGACGGGCGAATTTTCATGTTTCCGACGGTTCGGCTGAACCCCATCATCCGCTGTAATTCCGGCTTTGCCATCCGCAAAGACTGGTTGGAGCGGGCGAACCTTCCGGTGCCCCAAACGATTGACCAGTGGTATACCACGCTGAAGACTTTTCAGCAAATGGATATGAACGGTAACGGAAAACCCGACGAATGTTTTGTCAGCTTGGGCTTTGATAAGCCGTCTCAAGGGCTGAACAGTTTTGCTGTTGCCTATGGAATCATTGCAGATACCAATTTCTATTTGGAAGATGGCGTGGTGAAATTCGGTCCCTATGAGCCTGCGTTCAAAGACTATGTAACCGAGATGGCAAAGTGGTATGCCGAAGGGCTCCTGGATCCTAACTTTGCCATCCAGGATTCCAGCCAGTTCTCGTCCAAAATGACAGGCGACATTGGCGGCGCTTACTACGGGTCCTTGTCCGGGAATATGGGGAACTTCCTGAGCGTCCGTTCCGATGATCCGGAATACGATCTCATAGCGGCGCCCTTCCCACAGGCGCCAGATGGTACCGTGTATGCAGCTGTTCGTCAAGGTTACGGACAGATCGCGCCGCACGGGGCTGCCATCAGCTCCACCAATGACCATATTGTGGAAACTGTAAAATGGCTGGATTGGCACTACAGCGAGGAGGGCAGTACGCTCTTCAATTGGGGTATTGAGGGGCAATCCTTTGAGGTAATCGAGGGAGAAAAATATTTTACAGACCTGATCAACCACAATCCGGATGGATTAACAAGGGATGAGGCCTGCGCCCGTTATGCAGGCGGTGTCATCACTCAAATGCCCATTGTAGAGGATCCTGAGGTGTTTATGCAAATGAAATCTCTCCCTCAGCAACAGGATGCTGCTGCTCTTTGGTCGCAGGCGGATACCTCCCTTCTGCTGCCTCAGCTGTATTTTGACTCTCCGACCACAACAGAAAACACCAATATTATGCGTGAAGTCTCTGCCTATGTCACCCAGCAATTCAACCGCTATGTGATGGGCGTAGAAAGCCTGGACACCTTTGACCAGTTTTATCGGCAGCTGAAAGAAATGGGGATCGAAACTGTATTGGAAAATTATCAAGAAGCCTACGACCTTATGTACCAAAAATAAAAATCAACCTGCATTTTGCATCCGTTCCGGGAGTTTATGCTTGGGCAAAATCCGTGTCTTTTCATCTGAACACCCACCCTCCCACCTTTTTCGGAACTCGGGGCTAGCTCTCTTGCGCTGAACCCTTTTGGGGTGCACGGCTGGCTTCACGCTATTTTATAAAGTTCCACCAAACACACAAAGCCGGTACAGATCCGCGTCGATAGCGACGGGCTTCTGTACCGGCTTTTTCAGGGAGAAGGAGCAAATGTAAGGAGAGGTGTTTGTGTTGATGCTCGTATTTTGTTTGGGAGAGAATTGGAGTTTTGTGTTTGAGTGTTGAGAAGAAATCCAGTAAGCCAGGCGCTATTTCATGTTCAACTCAAGTCGCGCCAGCGCTGGAAAAGATTTTATGTTGCACAATGGGGTAAACGTCACACTCCAGCCCCCTGCTGTCAGTGTCTGCGATTCAGAGAAAATCCGTCCGCTGCGGAGTAAAGATGTCCAGAATTACGCCCTCTTCCAGGGCCACTGCACCATGAAGCAGGTCGGGAGCCACATAATAGCTGTCGCCTTTGTGCAGGATGTACTTCTTGCCTTCCACCTCGTATTCAAAGCAGCCGGACAGAATATAACTCACCTGCTCATGGGGATGACGGTGGGCTTCGCCCACAGCGCCTTTCTGAAAGCTCGCTTCCACCCCCATCATCCCGCCGCCATGGGCAAGGATCCGGCGGGTAATCCCCGGAGCCGGGCAGGTGGGCTGAATGTCCTCGTATTTCAGTACCATAGGAAACCTCCTGTTTCTAGTTTGTCAGCCTGAAGCCTTAGATGAATGCCTGGCCACCGTTGATCTGGATCACTTCGCCCGTGATAAAGGAAGCCTTCTCCGATGCCAGGAAGACGATCACGTCCGCCACTTCGCGGGGGTCGCCCAGCCGCTTCATCAGGATGCTGTCCTTCCAGCTCTCCACCAGGGCGCGGTCAGTTGCAGCGTGGAAGGCAGTGTCGATGGTGCCGGGAGAGACCATGTTGGCACGGATGCCGAACTCGGCCAGATCCTTTGCCAGAGCACGGGTGTAGCTCTGGACAGCGCCCTTGGAAGCTGCATAGATGGAAGCGCCGATGCCGGCACCACTGGTCACGGCGATGGTGCTGAAGTTGACGATCGAGGCATCCTTGCCCTTCTTCAGCAGAGGCAGGGCGGCCCGCGTGTTGAAGAACACGCTGTCAAAGTTCAGGGCCATGACCTTCCGCATAAAGCCGGTCTCCATCTCGGACACACGCTGCCGGCCGCCCAGGCCGCCCACGTTGTTGACCAGCAGATCCAGAGAACCAAACTCCTCGCCGATCTTGGCGAAGGTCTCGTTCACCTGCTCCTCGTTGGTAGCGTCGCAGGCATAGAAGTGGACCTTGATGCCCTGGCTCTCCAGCTTATCGATCACCTTTTTAGCTGCCTCCAGATCGATGCCGGTAATGATCACCTCGTATCCTGCCCGGCCCAGTGCCTCTGCGGTTGCGCCGCCAATGCCGCCGGTTGCACCAGTAATAACTGCTCTCATAATAAAACCTCCATCATAAGTAAAAAATTATTGTAACCTTAAACGGTTAACTGCATTTGATAGGTAGCCTTGTCCCCCACACTTCGGATCAAAACCGTATTCCGGATCCGATTCACGGGGTTGTCCTTGGTTTTCAGCAGGAACAGTTCCTGCCCTTCCTGGAGATCGACCCGAACCTGCATCGACTCTGCCCCCAGCTGAGCCCGCAGAACCACAGCGTTCTGATCTGTTTTAACTTTCTTGGTTTCCAGAACGTGCTGATAGCCGTTCTCCGAGAAGCCCAGGTCCGCCGCTTCCATCGGCAGGTCGCAGGACAGCTCAATCTCCGGCTCAAAGTGGAAGGTATAATCGTAAACGCCGGTTTTGCCCTCTACCTGGAAGCAATCCAGAACGGAATTCTCGGTGATCTTCAGCTCTCTTGTGTAGTCGATGCCCTCATAAACGTTCTCGGCCTTGCAACGCACCCGGTCGTTCTCAAACAGCAGGCATTTGCCCGGTTCGACCGAGGTAATGTCGGTTCCGTTCCAGCACACTGTGTTGTGTGCCAGGGTTTTACGGTGCCACTCGTTGCACAGCCGCGACTGATAGCCCGCGTTAGACAGATCCCGAGACAGGCGAAGCTTTTTGTACATTACCTCAACGTTCATGATGTCCGGGTGGGCATGAGAACGCCCATTCAGGCCGTACTTCAAGAACACATTCCAGGAATCGTTCCGTAGCATAGCAAAGTTGGAAGTGGGGAAAGTCATCGAGCTGTGGGGAACGGGCTTGTAGTCCGCATAATTGAAATCGATGTTGAACAGCAGCTGCTCCAGGCAGATGGTTCCGCAGCAGTAATAGGGCTCCGACAGCGGCAAAGTGGTTCTTGGCGCGGGATCTGCCTCAATGATTTTGAGGATATTTCCTACCGGGCTGTACTCGCCAAAGGCCCGGGCCGCCGTATGATAAACATAGCTGAAGGTCTTCAGATTCAGATCCGGCCAGCCATCGTTGGGATTCGGCAGATAGAGATTGTCAAAAGCGTACTGGTACGCTTGCACAAACATCCGCTCCAAAATAGCGGTGCTTTCCTGACCAAAATCGTAATCGTAAATTTTGCTGAACAGGAACAGATAGGAAACGCCCTCCAAGAGGAAGAAGTTGTAGTGAATTGACCCCTCATACCAGAAGCCATCCTTGGTGACGCCCTTTTTCAGCTGCTCGTGCATATTGAACTGGCTCTTGAAGGCGTAGTCAATCATTTCCTGATCGTGCATGGCCAAGCCCATAACACCGATTGCAGAGAGCGACCAGCAGCTGATGTTGTGGATGGCAACCGCCTGCGGAGCCATCAAGCGGAACATCTCGCGGAACAGTTTCTGGTGGATGCGATCCAGCCAGGCCGAATCCAGCTCATCTCGCAGAATCTCGATGGTCTGGATAAACCGGATGGCTACGATTGCCTCGTTGAGGCCCTGGGGCATCATCTTACCGCAGCCCCACACCATGTTGTCGTAACTTTCGCAGAGGACATTTTCTTTGTTGTGCAGCTGGAACTCATGATAATGCTCTGCGTAGAACTCCATGACCCGGACCGCATAATCCCGGTACTTGGTCTCGCCGGTGGCCTTGTAGATCAGGGCGGAAACCAGAGTCATCACAACAGCCCGGTTGCGATAGAAGGTAATCCAAACGCCGTTCTGCGTCTCGTCCCGATAGACTTTCCCGCAGACAACACAGCGGTGTTCCTTCGGCGAGTTCAGGTCAAAGATCAGGCGGCCACCATCGTCGTCGCAGAAGTAATGGTGGCCCCATCGGCTTAGCTTCTCCGGAGAATCCGAAAAGCTGGGCATAAACGCGTCCACATCTTTCTTCATGGCTTCAAGCGCCTTTTGGTTCCTCTTCAGACCCATCAGCTCTTGAAAGTGATCGTTTACATAATTCACAAAAATACCTCCTGCGGCAGTCTGCCGCATTTTACAGGGAATAGGTGTGCAGTATTTTGTCCTGTTTTTCCACCCGGATGGGGGTTAAGCCAGCTGCCGGGTCCCAGTAGCCCACTTCCATCTGATAGGAACATCCCCCGCATTCCAGGTGCAGGGATCGCTCCCTGTACTCCACCCGCACCGGCTCGTTCGCAAAGCTGAAGCACTCAAAAAAGATTTGTTCCTCCTCCGGCTCCTGGGAATGGGTGGCCAGCGTCTGGATGTCTGTTTCGCATTTTTTGTCTTGCTCCTGGGTCGTCATGACGCTGGAGACGTGCTGCTGATACTGTTTCTGCTGGAAGGGCCGGTCCGAAAAGACCTGATAGCGCAGATCGCCTCCCTGGAGCGGATACCAGGCCGACAGCTCGTCCCGCCGGGACTGGACATCGGTGTTGCAGATCACGGTATAGATGTGGGGCTGCAGGCTTCGCAACACGTCCACAAACACCCAGAACCGAAGACCGTCGGTCACCAGTACCCGGCTGACTTCCTGCATTTCCTGGTTAGCAGGGTAAACGCCAGCTGTTTCGCCGCGATAGAGCACCAGGCTGCCTTCCGTCTGGATTTTGGTCACCCGTCCTGCATACTGTTCGGGGCAGAAGGGCTCGCCCGCCTCCAGACGCTGCCGGACGCTACTCATATACGCATCGTTTACATCTACGGCATCGGTGTAAAGCCCATCCACCAACAGAACATTGTGGTTGTCCGGCATCAGGTTGCGGTTATATCCATCCTCACAGGTGAAATAATCGCTCCCGCAGGTAAAGATGTAGGAGAGGTTATCCGGATGATGATGGGACAGGGAGAACAATTTGATCCCCTCTTCATTCTGGATTTTCCAGCCCTCTCTCCACTGCTTGATACCGCCCGGCGGACTGCACTTGATGGTCAGGACTTTGGCGTCCCATTCCCAACTGCTGCGAACGGTCAACAGGCCCAGATCATCGAAGTAGCGCACCAGCGGCAGGTCTGAAAGCTCTTTTTCCGGCACATCGGGTGCATACCACAAGAACTCGAACACTGCTTCCGGCAGAATCCCGGGTTTCACCTTGCTGTTCTGGGCTTCCTCCATCAAAAACTCATCGACCACTAGATTTCCCAACTTTTGTGCGTAGCCATCGCCATATTCTGCGGCAGCCTTATAATACACACAGGCTGTATGAGAACTGTACCGGTCATGGCAGTCCCCATAGTTCAGTTGGCGTTTCAGGTCCGCACAGGACTGATACAGCCGGTAGTAGAAAGTATTTTTGAGGTATTCACTCTTCTGGAACCAATCCACGCCCTCCTGTACTTTCAGCAGATGGGCATAGACAAACAGCCACATCCCGCCATAGCGCCAGTAGGTCGCGCCCTCATAGTTCGACCCATCCTCCGGCATCAACGCGAACACCCGCGCAAAGTCCTCTTTGGCCTCCTGAATGTACTGTGCAGCGGCTTCATCTTCCCCTTGCAGGGCGTAACCCGCAGCGGCGAGACCCGTCATATTAATCCAGTTATGGTTCTGGTAGAAGTTGGTGGACCAACCCTTGCCGTAGGTCTCGCGCCGGTAATCCAGAATGATCTGTGCGTGATGCCGGATTTTGGCTGAAATTTTCGACTGCTCCTCAGGGGAGAGCCAGGGTTTGAGCCAGTCGTACCCAAGTGACAGCCCGAACAGGATCCAGGAAGCAGACAGGTCAACATTCACCAAATGTGCGTTGCCCCATTTTTCATAAGAGAGCACGGCGCGGATAAACCGCTTCGCCTGGTGCATATATTCCTCGTCCCTGCTGAGGCAATAGGCCAGCGCCAGATTGGGAATCGCAATGCCCATATAGGTCGTGCTTTCTTTGGGGTGTTCTTCGGGCAGCACCATAGTTTTGTAGCGATCAGCCTGCGCAAGAAGCCTTTGATACTGTTTTTTTCGTTTTCCCGAAATCCCTTTGCGGTAGGGTTCCAAGTCTCCGATAAAAATCAAATGGCTCACCTCATTTCACTCTTTTTGCCTCTTTTTTCTTTTTGCGGTCCCGAAGCTTTGCAGTCAGTTCCGAAAGGGCCGTATAGAACAGCAGATACAGTGTTGCAAAGCCAAAAGGTTCTCCTGGAATCAGAACCGTTTCAACCGGGAGTTCCAGCATCTGATTGAGCAGCAAATTCAGGTTTTGATAGGTCAGGTAAACCAAAATTACTGTAATCATGCTGACGGCTATTTCCACCAAATTCCGAGCTGCTTTTTTTGCACCAGAAATGCTGCGATAGGTGTGGTTTAAAATCTCTCCATTCCGGGTCAGCCGGAACACATTGTAGGCAATCGGGTTATAAACCACGATTGTCACCAGGCCGATTCCAACTCCTAAAAAGAAGATGAAATCAATCGGACTGGAATACCCGCCTACTTGTGTTCCAAAGCCGACCATGAAGTAGCACATTCCCACCAGCCACCAACGCATCAGCCTGGCTTTCCGGTTGTCCGTGAACCAATTCTTCAGGAACTTCTTCATACCTTTTCGCTCCCAAAATAACATTTGACTGCATCGACCATCAGCAAAATCCCTGCTGCTCCAAAAGCGGTCATCAGACCCGCACTGAACAGAATTGCTTTTTGTACCACCGCGACATCCAAGTTGCTCTGAATTTGGATCGCCTCCTGGTAGATACCAACCAGCTGCATTCCCAGAGCGATGGTGCCCACACAGAGTAGCGCGGTCAACACCTCTTCTCGGATTCTTTCTCCGCGGATCTGGGTAGCTTCAAACAGAGTTACAAGGCCCAGCAACACAAACAGGAACATGATGAACCCGCAAATTTGATCCTCCAGAAGCAGCAGGGCGTTGGTGTGGATATAGGTGAAAATCAGATGCAAAATTGCCGCTGCAGCCACCAGCAATTTTGCGGTGATCTGGATCTTAGAGGTTTCTTTACGCATGATTTTCCTCCACCTCCCTGCACAACAGACTCCCGGTTGTCTCTCTATCAAAGAAATGTGCCTTGTCCATGGAGAGACTGACGTAAAACTCCGGATTGATCTTTACGTCGGAGGGGACGCTCAGGACCAGTGAACTGTCCCCAACCAGGGCATGAACAATCTGGTACCGACCCATATACTCCACTTCCTCCAGACGCACCGGGATGGTATTCTCCTGGATACCCTCCGAGACTGTCAGTGCCTCCGGGCGCAAGCCCAGGATAACCTCTTTCCCGATCGAAGAGCGGAGCTTGGCTTTCAGCGCGTCCGGCAGCGAAAGCCGGAAGCTTTCGTTTTCAAAGCCGGTTTCACTCAGCTTGCCAGGGATAAAGTTCATCTGTGGTGTGCCGATAAAGCTGGCCACAAAGAGGTTGACCGGAGCGGCGTAAATCTCCTGCGGGGTACCCACCTGTTGAATCACTCCCTCTTTCATGACAACGATCCGGTCCGCCATGGTCATAGCTTCGGTCTGATCATGGGTAACATAGATAGTTGTCACTCCAAGGCGCTGCTGCAGCCGTACAATCTCGATTCGGGTGGAATTTCGCAGCTTGGCATCCAGGTTCGACAAGGGCTCGTCCATCAGAAACGCTTTCGGCTTGCGGACAATGGCACGAGCCAAAGCAACGCGCTGTTTCTGGCCGCCGGACAGCTGTTTGGGCAGCCGGTTCAGATATTCGGTAATTTCAACCGTATCCGCAGCTTCCAGCACTTTATCCAGGATAACCGTATCCTTTTCGTGCTGGACTTTCATGCTGATGCCCACATTCTCGTAGACCGACATGTTGCCATACAGGGCGTAATCCTGAAAGACGATCGCAATATTACGCTCTACCGGTGGGCATTTGTTAACGACTTTTCCATCCAGGATTACTTCTCCCGAACTGATTTGCTCCAGACCGCCCAGCATTCGGAGAACCGTGGATTTGCCGCACCCGGAGGGGCCGACAAACACGATAAACTCTCCTTCATCAATGGTAAGGTTAAAGTCGTGAATGGCATGGAAGCCATTTGGGTAAATTTTATTAACGTTTTTGAATTGAATTTTTCCCATTTGCTCTACACGCCTCCGATTTTATGAACCAATACGCTCGAGCTTCTGCCGGAGGGCCTGGCGTTTTTTCGCCTTGGCTGTGCCGGTCACTGCTGCGATGATTAAGAGAACGGATCCGACCAAGTTGGAGATAAGCAGAATCATCTCGTGTGCATAGGGCTGGAGAAATACCGGCACGATCAAGAACTGCCTCACAAGGAAGTACACACCAACGGCCAGTGTGATCACGGCCCATCGCGAACTGTACACATTGATCTTCACTGCACAGGTAAATACCAGGAACAGCACGAAGATATTCATGATGACCGTTAAACCCATCCAGAAATTAACGGGCATCGAATCCAAAATCGTGGTGACATATACAAACTCGGCAATGATCGCCAGGAGCGTCATGGTGTAAGAATAGCCGTTCGTTTTATAAAGCGTCACATAGGTTTTCTTTTCTTCGGGAGGAATGGATTTCAGCATCTCAGACACCCTCCTTTTTCATGCGGACAAATGTCAAATGGCTCGCAGTCAAATCGATCGCCAATGCGCCGCACACCAAGATGTAAAGTGCGTTAAACACCACTCCAAGCCGGAATGTTGTAAACTGCAGCTGATAGTTTTCAAGCCCCTCCAGAGACAGATACTGAAAATCCAATCCCTGATAGTAAACAGAAATTGCTTGTAAATTCATGATCGAGTTGGCTGCGCCATAACAGCAGGCAACCATCAGCAGCAACATTACAACCAGTGCAAAACGATCCGGAACACAAGACAGAATCTCCAGAAAAACGATCAGAGCAATCCCGATCACACCCACCAGCGACCAGGCAAAAATCTGGCGGTTAAACGTCTGCAGGATCACGTCGTGGAACATTGAGATTTCTTGGTTCTGCGGCAGTTTCAGTCCAAACAAATCACTATATTCCGTCATAAAGGCCAGGGCAAACAGAAACATTCCGATGGAAGCCAGAATATACAGCACAGAAAGGATCTGCTGCCCTTTGAAAAGTTTTCTCATAAGTTCCTCCTAATTCTGTATTCCAAAGGCCCTGCCCCGAATACAGTTTGCAGAGTTCAGTTTGCGGCCTGCATCGCTGCGTAGGACTGCTGGTAGGTTGCTACATAGTCCGCGAGATTGCGTGCCTCGAACTGTGCCAGATATTCCTCATAATTGGCCGGAATCGTAATTCCCTGCGGGGGATTATTGCGGGTCTTGTACCGTACGATGTTAAACATCTTTTCCACGACGTCCTCTTCCTCCATGGTAGTGGTTTCAGAGATCATCTCTTTCTGCCGGAGCGTCAGGGAGAAGACCGGCGGAATCATCTTGTAATAATTGGGGTTGTCGCCCTTGGGACCCTCGCCGGCGTAGGTGGCAAAGGTAGTGGTGGAACCCTGGAGCAACACCCAGCCCTCAAAGCCACGCTCGGAAGTAGACTGGTACTCAAAGCCGATATTTTTCTGGTATCCAATGGGGATCAGGCTGCCCATCCAGTCCCGCATAAAGGTGGACAAATCGCCCTTGGCCACCGCATTGCAGGTGTCCAACATCCACTGGTTAAACTTGGGATAGGAAGTCCCATCCGGGCCCTGGTAGCTGCCGTTCTCCTCCAAGTTCATCGGCAGACCGTAGTTCTGGAGCGTGGAACCCTCTTCGGTAAAGAAGTAGTCAAACAGAGCGCAGGTCCGGCGCAGAGTCTTTTCGTCCTTGCAGCCCGCTGCCGAAATTGCCCAGCCGTCGGGCTTGATGGCGCGGCCATTGTCGATGAAGTACTGCCACACGCCGTTCACCTTGGCGACCGGCGGCAGGATCACCACAATGTCGCTGTTCAGGGAGTCCGCAGTGGAGGACGCCTGCCAGTCGAAGGTGATAAAGCCAAAAGAAGGTGCGTCACTGGAATCCGTTCCCCACAGAGTGCTGCGGAAGTTGGTCTTGTTGGTCAGGTCATAGCAATCGGAGTAGATCAGACCCTCAGCCTCCATATCAGACAGATAGCACAGCACATTGTACATACCCTCGGTGGAGTAAGTGTATTGCACATTATTATCTGCATCAATGTACCAGCGAGCGGTGTAGGAGTCCGCACTGTGTGCTTTCACGCCGTCAAAATAGGTGGTAAGGCGCAGCAGATCCTCCCGATAGCTGGACTGACGGGTGAACATGGGCCAGACCGTATCCGCTCTGCCGTCGGTCAGGTAGCCGGGGTTTGCCTTGATGCAGCGCATCAGGGCCACCAGCTCATCGATGTCGTAGGCGGCCTTCTCGCCCAGGAACAGCTCGGAGGGAGAAGCGTAGTCGTAGTTGTCCTTGATGTACTGGACGAAGGTCTTGGTCAGAGTTTCGCCGTTTTTCACCGAGAGGGCGTTCTGCAACTCCACAATGTTCTGATCGGTCTTTTTGGTAATAGTCACGCCCTCTTTGGGGGTAACACTGCCGCCGTTGGCGCCATAGCGGGCGTTTGCACCGGCATAGAAGCCCTTGTAATGGCAAGTCAGCTCGGTGGCGGTGTCGTAGGGGGCGTTGTTTACATCCAGCAGCATCGTAACCCAGCTCTGGCGGGCGCAGAAGGAGCGGGCAAAGTTGTTCAGCTCTGCAATGTACGGAATGTGGTAAATGTTGCCGTCGTATGCCGTGATTGCCGTCTGGACGTCCGGGTTTTCCTCCAGGTATCTCTGGAAGTTGGGCAGATACCCCTGGTCCATCATCTGGCTCAGGTTGACGAATTTGCCCTCGGTGCCGTAATACATCAGGTCATCTGCAATGGAGTTGCCGCCAAAAATATTTGCCTCTGCAAAGTTGGTGGTGGAGGCGGTATCGATCATCTCGGTAGCCTTCTGATCCTGGGTAGTGACATCGGTGATGGTCACATTCAGCACCTGCTCCAGGTGGCTCCACACCGGCTTGAGCATACCAGCGGTGACATTGGTGCCATCGGGCAGGTTCAAGGGAGACTCCTGGTTATAGGTGATGGTCCGGGATTTGTTGCCCGAAGCATAGTTGATTTTCAGGGCGATGTTCTCGCTGAGATCCAGCTCAGCCGCCGGGGCCGGCCCACTGCTGGCCTGGGAATTCGCCGTGCTCTGGGCTGCCTGTTCTACGACAGACGAGCCGCAGCCCGCCAGAACTGCCGAAGCAGCAGTCACGGACATGAGCTTTAAAAAATCACTCCGTTTGATTTTCATATTTTTCTCCTTTTCTTCTGTCAGAGTGTTATTCTTTAAAAAGTTATCCTTTTACGCCGCCGACGTTGACGCCCTTGGCAAAATATTTCTGGATATAGGGATAAATGACCAGAACCGGGATGATAGAGCAGACGATGATTGCATAGGCCAGGCTGTCCGCTGCATAGGAAAGAACCACCGGGGATTCGTCGTACAGCTTCTGGTAGTTTTCGATCAGCTGCCGCAGATAAACCTGGAGGGGCTGCTGGTTCGGGTCGGCCAGGAGCATTCTCGCCCAGTAGTAACCGTTCCAGCGGCTGATGGCATAGAACAGGGTCACCGTTGCAATACTGGCCGTGGACATGGGCACATAGATCCGAGAGAACAGCTGGAATTCGGTAGCGCCGTCCACCAGGGCAGCCTCTTCAATCTCCTTGGGGATGCTGTCAAAATAGTTCCGCAGAAGGATGATGTTGTAGGCCTGTACGCCAAAGGCAATGATCAAGCCCCAGCGGTTGTCCACGTTCATGCTCTTATAGTTCAGATAAAGCGGAATCATGCCTGCGCTGAACCACATGGTGAACACCAGCAAAAAGTTCCATTGACGGCGGAACTTGAGCTTTTTCTTTTGCAGGGCGTAGGCACCGGTCAGAGAGATAAACATACTCCACGCCGTGCCAACCACCGTATAGAACAGGGTGTTTGCATAGGCAATCCAGAAACCCTTGCTGTGGAGCACCATGTCGTAGGCCTGCAGGGTCACATCCTTGGGCAGGAGTACGATGCTCCCGCTCTCGTAGGCCACCCGGCCGCTGATGGAGACGCTGAACGCATACACAATCGGGTAGAGCGTCACGGCTGCAAAGGCGATTACTAGCAGATACGCACATACTTTAAATATTTTTTCGCTTCGGTTGAGAAGGTCCATCTTTCTTTTCCCCCCTTACCACAAAGATGTATCCGAAATATTCCGGCTAATTGTGTTTGCTCCAATCACCAGCGCAAAGGCGATGAGGGAGTTAAACAAGCTAACCGACGCGCCAACGCCATAGTTGGCCGAAAGGATACCGATGCGCTGTTCAAAGGTAGACAGAACGTCTGCGGTCACATAGATGTTGGAGTTGTACAGCAGCAGGACGCGTTCGTAACCGATGGACAGCATGTTGCCGATTCGCATAATCACCATGATAATCAGGGTCGGCGCCATGCCTGGGATCGTGACGTACCGCAGCTCCTGGAGTTTGTTTGCGCCGTCCACCTTCATCGCTTCATACAAGGTGGGCGAAATACCCATGATCGCGGCAAAATACACAATCGAGCTGTAGCCGCTCTCTTTCCAGATTCCAACGGCGATGTAGAGCGGGCGGAAATAGTTCGCGTTGGAAAGCAGCGAAACGCCCGGTTCAATGAGGTCCAGCCTCTGGAACAATGCCGCCAGAACGCCTGTAGAGTTTACGCCGCTGTACACCAGCATGATGGTAATGCTGGTGATGGTGACCTCAGACAAAAAGTGGGGCAGATAGGTCGCCGTCTGGGTCAATTTCCGGACAAAATTGTTGCCAATCTCCGCAAACAGGATGGCCAGGATAATCGGCACAGGGAAACCAAATACCAAGCTGTATGCGTTAATTACAAAGGTGTTCCGGAACGCCTGCCAAAACTGCGTCTGGTAGACACCCGATACCAGGGTCATAAAGTTTGCAATGCCTTTAAAGTCGCTGTTCCATACGCCCAGGCTGGAGTCAAATCGCTTAAATGCGATGAGCAAACCGCCCATTGGCTTATAGGCCCACAGTGCAAACCAGATCACAACCGGCAACAGCAGCACATAAATCTGCCAATCACTGGCCAAAGACTGCAAGAGCTTTTTGCCGTGCGGTTGTCGCATCTTAATTTTAAGTTGATCCATTCTTTGTGTCGTCCTCCTTGTCGTGCGCCCAGAAATACCGCTTGCAATCCGTTTGCGCCAGGCATTTCGGGCAAATTTTTGCTGGGATCCCGCTATCTTTACAGTATCACCGCCTTTCTTCTGTACTGCATTCAACTTTGGCATCAGACTCATTCAAGTACTGAGTAGTTGCTTCATCCAGCCTGCTCCATATTCTTTGTGCAACACCGCCGCAGCGACCACCAAAGCAAGCAGACCAGTCATGCCGTTGCTGATCATCATCACTAAACCCATCGCCTGGCCGCCCGCAAGCGTTGTACAATGCTGGAAGAACAGGAGAATCGGAATCCGGAAAACAAAGAGTCTTGCAAAATTGACATAGAAGGACAATTTGGTATATCCAAAGGCATACAACAGCGCCATAACCGCCGAATGGATCGCCAAAAATACGTTTGAGATCATTTCGAGAGTAAAGATCTGCGCAATCAGTTCTGCAAAGGCCACATCCCCTTTGGAAAAAACCGCGAGGATCGGATCCAAGAACACCCAAGTCAAAGTGAATCCCAAAACGCCCCAGACAAAATCTACTATAAAAACACAGCGAAAGATTTTCAGGGCCCGCTGTAGATTTCCATAGCCGATGTTCTGTCGAATCAAAGCAGCCCCGCCATCTCCAATGCTTCCTGCCGGGACCGTAGACAGAGCGCTGACGCTGTTTGAAACACCCAGCGCACCCACAGTTTGGGTGCCGTAGTTCACGCCAACCGAGTTGACGACCACTTTGCCTGCGCTGAAGGAGAATTTTTCGGCGATAACCGGAAGGGAAATGGAAACGATCTTTTTGACGATGTCGCTCTTCAGCTTGACATATCGGAACGACAGCCCAAAGACATCCTCAGGGTTACGCAGGTTATAAAGGCCGATTGCCGTTACCACCAGGTTGGAAAGCAGGGTGGCCACTCCGATCATGACAATCCCTTGATGGAGCACCAGAACAAAAAAGGCAGAAAGCGAGATCTTGGTAAACGCCATTGCAAGGTTGATCCGCATGATCTTGGCACCATTCCCACGGGCCTTTTCAATGGCGATATAGACATTATTGAAGAAGGTGAAAACCAGATTCAGCGTAATGATCCGGTAGTAGTTCAATCCGATCTCCACAAGCTGGGCCGGAGTGTTTGCCAAACGCAGAATGGGCCCAGCCCCCAGGGTAAGCCCTGCCACCAGGACGAGGGCAGCAGCTCCGGCCATAAAAAAGGTGGTATTTACGGTGGTTTTTACCTTCTCATACTCCCCAGCTCCATACAAACCCGCAATTAGAATCCCTGCACCGATGGAAAGGCCGGTCCCCACCGAGACGATGGAGTTGTTAAGCTGGTTGAAAAACGACACCGCCGAGACGGATTCCGGGTTGATCTGAGAGGTAATTACAAGATCAAACACCCGAAACAACTCATTGATCAGCTGGAACAGTGCCATGGGCAAACAGACAGAAAGAACTGCCTTGGGTATATTCCCCTCTAAAAAGAATTGCCTTTTTTTAAGTTCTTTTGGATCTACCTGCAAGCCCATGTTGATTCCTCTTTACGAAAATTCTTAATTAAGAACTCGGTTCATTTATTAGGCTGATAAAATAGTGGTTCAGGATGAACCACTATTTTATATGATGAATCGTTAAGTCTTTGCAGTTCACATTTAAGAACTGAGTTCTGTAATTTAGTATATACGAATTTGCCCTATTCTGTCAACCTGGTTTTTCTTTTTCTCGCATTTTGACAAAGATTTAACTCGCGAATTGTGCAACCTGTAGGGGATCATAAGAATCTCGCCAGATTTTTTTAGCCTGATCATGTATCTTGGTCTGATACGTCTGCCTGAGTTTCTATGGTGCACTTCAAAACCATTCGTGCACATACGACAGTCCCCTCTCTTTTGGCACTTTAGGCAGGGGTGCTTGACGACAGAATGATATAATGATAATATACATTCTAGATTAAAGTTGTTTTGGTCGGGAGGAGGATGTAGTAAATCATGAATCGAACCGTTGAGCGCACTTTAGCAATCCTCAAAATCATTGCCAATAGTGAGCATGGCATTACCCTGCAGGAAATCGCCAATCAAATGGATATGGCAAAAAGCAGTGCTTTTGTAATTGTCCATACCCTGTTGGAGTTAAACTACATCAGCACGGTTGAAAACAATGATAAAAAATACTGCTTAGGGGTCGAGACTTTTGCGCTCGGGATGAAGTATGCTAACAATCAAAGCCTCGTTCAGCAGTGTGTTATTCATCTCCCTGGGCTGGCTGAAAAATACAACAAGACTGCCTTTCTTGGCATATTGAACGGTTCCAATGTGGTTTATCTTTATAAATATGTCGCAGAAAACGCACGGCTTGCCACCTGTTCCATCGGCTCCAGCAAGCCGGCCCACGCGACAGCTCTGGGCAAAGCGCTGATTGCTTTTCTCCCACCCAAAGCGCAGCGCGCACTGCTCGATAACATGGAACTCACCTCTTATACCGATCAAACCGTCTCTTCTAAAGAGGAATTTATTGCACAGTTGGAACAGATCAAAAAGCAGGGTTATGCCACCGAATTTGCTGAGCTGGGCCACTTGACTGCTTGTTGCAGTGTTCCGATCCTTGATTCTCAAGGTAACGCTGTAGCTGCAATTTCTCTGGCAGATATCGCTGAATCAAACGAAAACTATCTCCAGATGGCCAATGACCTAAAGGCTGCTGCGGCTGAAATTTCCAAAATTGTGGCCTACGCACAAAATTGATTCCCAAATTATAAATCAAAATTCCCGACTTTCGGTACAGTAGACAGCCTGTTGAGCTGTTTGCCTCCGGTGGAACTTCAGTAAAAAACCTGAACGGTTCTCCCGGATGGAGAAATCGTGCCGAGATTCCATGTAACAAAGGAATATTGGAAGCGGTACAGAAAGGGCCGCCGCCCACTTCTGCCCGGTGCCCGGAGGCCAAAAAGTTAGCCCCTCTTTTAACCCATTTTCTCAAAAAAATGGGCGGTTATCCCCAATTTCAACCCATACAAACCCATCAAAAGCCCGTCAAATCGAGCCAAATCCGGCCAGAAAAAGCAGACCGCGAGAAGCAGAAAAAGCCCAGAAAGCAACGTCTTTCCGGGCTTTTTTGCTTTGATGAGAGAAAAATCAGCGCTTGGAGAACTGGGGAGCACAGCGAGCAGCCTTCAGACCGTACTAAAAAATACCGCCGAGGATGCCTCCCAACTGGGAAAGCTCCTCGGCGGTATTCGTTTAGCGGATCCGAGTTTTCTCGGTGGTGTGCTTTTCCTCCGTAAAAATCGTTCTACATTTTTCTGTGCCCGAACCAGTTCCTGCATCTCGTTCCGTGCCTTGCGGTAGTCCGGGTAGGCTGCTTTCTTCTTGGTCAGCAGTTCTGAGAACTCCGCATCCAACTCCTTGACCTTCGGCAATTTTTGCAGCCCGGCTTCGTCAAAGGCAGCTTTCGCCGCCTTGTGCAGAGTGATCTCCTCCCGATGGGCTTCCAGAAATGCTTTGCTGTACCCGGCTTTCCGATAAGCGGCGTATACCTCACGGGTCTTGGCATAGTTGATGATATGGGTTTTCAGCACGGCAATCTCCGTCAGCCTTGCTTCCGCTGCCTTGATGGAATCGCCCATGGCATGATAGCGTTCCGTTGCCGCCGCTGCACGTTCTCGCAGTTCCTCGGCACTGCCGATTTTCTGCTCCTGTAAAAACAGCAGCGTCTTGGACATCTCTTTCAGGTTGAACTTCGTTGCCCACTTTTTGTAGCCAATACTTTTGCCCTCTGCCATTTCCCCCTGAATATCCACCAACAACTGGAAAGGCTGTTCTTTGGGCGGCTGCTTCTGATAGGGCTGGTGCTTTGCCTTTCCATCCAGCACTGCCTTGATCTCGTCCTCGCCATAGCCGGTGCCCAGAGTACGGAAACGGATAAAGCGTTTCTGCCCCTTGCCCTTCACCGCCGTGTGCTTGCCCCGCTTCACCTCATAGCCCTGCTGTTCCAGCTTTTGCAGAAACGTTTCGTAATCCCCCGGCTTTTCTGCAAGGATGGTGTCGATGATTCCGCACAGGCGGTCACGGTTGCTCTCCTTGGGCGGGTAGACGATGCGCTTTTGACGCTCCCGGTAGGGTTTGTACTCGATGGTAGAGAGTTGATGCTCCAGACAAATCAGGTCGCTCAACCGCTGTACTGCAAAGGTGGAAAGCCAGAAATTTTTGAACTTCCGGGTTCCGTCCAAGGCGGTGGAATTATAAATAATGTGGTTGTGGATGTGCGCCCGGTCGGTGTGGGTGGCAACGATAAAAGCGTGTTTGCCCTTCAAAAACCGCTCGGCAAACTCATAGCCGATGCGGTTGGCTTCCTCCGGCGTGACCTCCCCCGGCTTGAAGGATTGTCGCACCTGATAGGCGATGACATCACTTTTCTGACTGCGCCCGGTGGTCTGCTCGTATAACCGTTTCGTCAGCAGAAATTCCTCGTCTACGGTCAACGGGCTGCACTGATAGCTGCTGACCAGTTCGCCCTGCTCGGTCTTGTCCGGGTTCTGGATATAGCTGGTATGGTTATGCAGACAAGCCCCGATGGACTTGCCTTTGTTCTTCCGCATAGGAATTAGCCGTGTTGCCGCCAGTGTCATCACCCCCTGCAAAAAAGAAAATGCCGCACATCGGCGGCATCGAGATCATTTGGATAATTTTTCGTGATCGGCAGCACCGGCCAGATACATCGCTTTGTATCGGGCGCACTCCAACTCGTTGCAGATTTCATCTAAGGCAAGGTATTGCTTCCACGCTTCTTTGCTGATGACGTTCTGCAATGCTTTCTCGGCTGCTATTTTGACCTTTTTCAGCCGCTGATAGTTTTCATCCTCACCCAGCATTTCAGAAAAAATTGTGCTGCTGTGCTCAGAATAACAAGCCTCCAATTTTTGGTTTTCCATAGCATCCCTCACAATCCGGCAACCCAGCCACTAAAACGCTCTGC
>ERZ1027232.341-NODE-341-length-28619-cov-8.340078_pt1 | contig 28619 bp, 17 predicted proteins | sample MGYA00519478_ERZ1027232 | MGnify/ENA primary metagenome ERZ1027232 (study PRJEB26926, sample SAMN06164468) | human gut metagenome | biome: ENVO:00009003; feature: ENVO:2100002; material: ENVO:00002003 | host: Homo sapiens | place: USA | collected 2012 ...
GAGATGTAGCTCCGTCTCGTGGGCTCGGAGATGTGTATAAGAGACAGTTATATCATAGACCGCAACGGCATTCTTACACTGACCTGTGACGATGATTTTCGAATCACTGACTCCTTGTGAATAATCCTGCCGCTTTCGGGTTGATGAGTTTGTTGTCAATTCGGAGAACGCCGACACTCTGCCCCTTCATTCTGGCGATGTAGTCCAGGACATTGTCTTTTCCGGGTTGTGGATCGAACAGTCTTGTCGAGCCGTTTTTTGTTTCGGCACAGAACACGTGTGCGCTTCCTCCTTTCCATGCACAATAGATCTCATACAGCCCGTCTTCTTTCATATTTTCCAGAAGGAACTTCCTGATTTCCTTTTCACCCATCCGCTTGATGTTATTCTTGTACGCCCACGTCCTTGCCCAGGTGAATTCTGAATCGGTTCCGTCCGCGTTCATAAACAGGTTCCTGTTCCATTTGATTCCCTGTTTATCCATCAAGTCGTACGCGCTGTTTTTTATATTCGGTGCCGCTTCGACATCAAATCCCAGTCTGCGGAGCAGGTGCACAGGTACGCATGTCTGGCAATTTACCTTGTAATCGATACTTTTGCTGTAGTTGGGGTTCTCTTTGCCTTTGTCCGCTTCCTCGTATGTCATAGGTTTTCCTTTGGTCATGCCGAGTGCCTTTTCCAGCTTGATGTTGTTCATGGCAATGGCCTCCTTCTCCTCCAGCTTGAGGTTTTCCGGCATTTCTCTGACCATTTCCCTGATCCGTTTTGTCAGTCTGGTTGCCGCGTTTTCAGCACCCGGATAGCCCTCTTTCTGATACGGATGGTTTTCAGAGAACAGTCTTGCATCTTTCCCTGTATTGTTTTCCAGTCCGTTATGCGCCTTGTTCCATCCCTTGTCGTCCGGTATGGGTGTGGGCTCCTCGTCGGTTGACGAGAGCGTGCATTTGCAGTTCCAGCGGTCCCCCGGCCTGTGCTCGTTCCAGAACGGATCATCGACGGGGCGTATGGTTCCCCAGAACACGCGGTGGTCCGCTCCCGGGTGTACGGATGTCGAGGGCATCCATTTGAGGTTCGGCAGGATATCCTTCTCCCGCTCGAACTGTCTCCAGTCGGCCGCCTGATGCGCCCGTATGACTGCCGTGTCGTATTCGGTACGCAGCCAGTCTACCATCTGGTGGTCTGCTATGGGCATGACAAGTTTCAGCCACTGTTCAAACGGCCTTAAATTGCCGTTTTCGTCCAGCAGCAGCGCCGCCATGTCGTTTTGTGCCCGGTGTACCTTGAAAGCGGCAAATACGGCGTTGTTCGCACGTATTTCGCGGTAGAAGTCATAATCCGGATCATCGGCTTTCCGTGTCCCGAACCCCTTGTCGGTGGCGTTGTTCATCGTTTTCCACGTGGCCTCGAACAGGTTCTCCTCGATGTCGGTCATGGGATGGAACTCCTTGCCGTATATGTTCTTCAGGGCTTTCTTCAGTACCTCCTCATCAAAAGAAAACACGTTCTCCACCTGCTTGTTTTCCAACCGGTAGAGGTCGTTCATCACCACTCTAAAACTGCCCCGTCTTTCCCCGGGGCTTTCGCGAAAAAACGTTTCAGCCAGTTATACGCGTTTTTAAGGGCGTTTTTCTTCTCTTTGGGAGTCTTTTTGCCGGTCTCCGGCATCTCCTCCTCTTCCTCCTCCCGTTCCCCGGTGGTTGCCGCTTTCTCTTTCGCCTTCTGTATTCCGGCCGCTCCGGCTTCCTGCCGTTTTTTCAGTTCGTTGTAGTCAGCAGGCTTCTCGACCCCGAATTCCTCGTACAGATAATCGTCTCCCACCGGCAGGCCGAAGTTCGTCCGCAGCTGGGTGAGGATGCTCATCTTCTTCTCCGGCTCGATGACCTTCTTTTCCGGGTAGCAGAACTCGCCTCCGGTGGTGTCTATCCCGAGCATGGCGAATATGTCGGTCATGTTGTAGTTGAGCACGTCCAGGATGTCCTGCCGGTCCGCCAGCGTGACTTTCTCCTCCACGTCCTTGTGGACGGTTCCGAGTGCCTGTGTTCCCTTGTCCGATGCCTCGGTGGTGAGCGTGTTCCCGAGGAACAGTTTCGATATCTCGCTGTTGCAGCGTTCGCAGAGCTTGTCGTAGAGGTCCGCGCTTCCGGTCTTGTTCGCCGCCTCCTTGAGTTCCATTATTGTTTCCTGGGCGTGCACGAATACCGACATGCTTCCGGTACTTTCCGCATCCGCCAGCGCCCTCTGCCGTGCCTCGTCGTCATCCGTGGGGTATGTGTATTCCCGGATGGGTGCGCCGAACACTTCGGCGAACTGCGCCCAGTCCGCCACGTCGTTCCGCTTGTATATCACCCATACGGCCGCCTTTGCGAGCATCCCGAGCTCTTCCGGCTCCCCGATGAACAGCAGGTCGGGGTATTCGTCCCAGGATGTTCCGGTGGTGTCCGTCTGGTGGCGCAGTATGAGCCTGCGCACCGGATCCACGTGCTTGCGCGGTATCCGGTCGTAGTTTACCCATTCCCCCTTGCGGTAGAACTGTACGAGCGTGAACCCCCAGAATTTCGCGTCCAGGATGTCGCCTATGAGGCGCCGGAACCACGGGGAGCGTATCTGTTCGTTTACCGCCTTGTCCGGTTTTCCGTTACGTCTGAACTCGATGACGGAGGATAGCACGGCGTTTTTCCGTTTCTCGATGACACTTGTCAGGTGCGTGTCCATGAGAATGTCTTCATACAGGTCGTATAATCTGAACCTTCTGGAGTAATCCACGTTCTCGAAGGCCCGTATGGCCAGCATATAGTCCGCTATGTCTATGCCGAAGCGTTTGGGCTGTGTCAGTATGATGGTTGCGGGTCCTTTCTGCCCGGGCCTCGGCAGGTTTCCGCTTTTGGTTATCTTTCCGGCCCTTTTCTGTCTTTTGCTCATGTTACCAGTGGTTTACACGTTTACGATTGCTTTTGATAAGGAAATTTGATTTTGCCGCCCTTGTCTCTTCGGGAAGCAGTGGCAGCCCGTCCACGGATATCTCCTCGGCCGCTACCGCCCTGAGCCATTCGACGGCCCTTTCGTAGCGTTCCTTGCGCAGGGGTGAAAGGTTCCTCGGGTTATGGATGCTGAAAATATGGTACACTGCGATGTCTATGGCCATCATCAGCACGAGCTGGCTCCGTTCGTCTCCGGTCCGGGTGAATATCCTGTCACAGTCATAGCGCTTGGAGAGGTAGCACCGCATCTCTTCGACGGCCCGGTCCTCGCATATCTCCACGACGGCATTGTCCTCCCTTGTCAGCGCGTCCAGTATCTCGCGGTGGATGCTCGCGTCGTAATCTGTAAGTTCTATAAATTTGCTCATGTGGGTAAGGTATTAAAGTTTACAGTCTGTACTTGTTGTGCGCCCGCATCTTCCTTGTGGAGATGACGGCCGGCTTTTCTGTCTGGTGCGCCTTGCGGTCTATGATGCGGTTTCCTCCCTCCACGCAGTCGGGCCCGTCGGCCGGATACGTCAGCATGAGGTTGAAGAGGCTGAACTGGTCGGTGAGCATCTTCATGTGCGGGTTGTCCTTTTCCGCCTCGTTGAAGATGAGGTTCCCTTCGCTGTTGAGGGGTTCCAGGTTCGTCTCAATACGTGTGGCCTTGTCCGTTTTCTTCTCCTCGTCCCCCTGGATGTACAGGGATATCTTCCTTTGCCGGCGTATGCGCCTGATGATGGGCTGGAACACCTGCTGGAAAAAAGGGTCCTGCAGCTTGTTGTTCTCCATGTAGCAGTACACGTTCGTTTTCCCGTTCACGAACTCCAGCAGTCTGATGTACCATTCGATAAACGTGGCGTTTGTCTCCCTTCCGAGGAACCCCTTGATGACGTAGAGCTTTCCGGCCAGTTTGCCGAGCAGGAACACCGCCTTCGTGGAGCTCTTCTTCGTCTTGTTCTCGCCGGGCGCTGGGTCGCCGTAGATGACCAGGAACTTGAACTTCGAGAGCGCCGGCACTTTCCCGTAGATGATGTCCTTGAATATCTCTCCCTCGGCTACCGGGTTGTTGAAGAACTCCTTCTGCCGTGCCGCCGCGCTGACCAGCGAGAGGAAGAGGTCTATATCCTCTTCCGAGTTTTTCTCGGGCCACACGGAAACCCCGTTCCTGTCGCGTATGTTGATGATGTCCACGTGCCCGATGCCCTTTTCCTTCAGTTCCGTGGCCTTTTCAATGGCCCTTTTTATGCAGCAGTCCGCTGCGATGATGTTCCCGTTGAAGAGTATGCGGTAGTTTCCCGATACGGACATGGTCGGTATCAGGGCTTCCTCCAGCCATTTCCATTTTGTCTTGATACGTTCCGGGTTCCGGCATTCCTCGTCGGTGTCGATATCGTCCACCAGGATGAAGTCCGGCCGGAAGTTCTTGTTACGGGTACCGCGCGGTGACTGTCCGGCCCCGATGGCCCGGAAGGAACATCCCGCCATGATGGTGAATTCCCCCGTTTCCCAATATCCTGGTTTCTTCTGCATCCCGTAGTCCTGGATTATTCTCTGGTTTTCCTCGAAGTTGGCCATGAAGGGCAGCAGGAGCCTTTGGGCGTTGTCCTGCGAGTTGGAGATCAGCAGTACGTTGCGTATTTTTCTTGTAATTGCCAGTTTTGAGATTTCCATCATGGACCGTGCGGACTTCGCCAGCTCCCGCGACCATGCGCGTACCTCGTACCACCGGTTGTTCCTTGTCAACCTTCTGGTGGCTTTCTTGTGGAAGTCCGCCGCCTCGCATGAATAGTACATGGCGAAGTAATACCGGAACCACTCCTCGTCATCCTTTTCGAGCCTTTCCCTGCGTGCGCGTATTTCCGCTTCCGTGTCCGAGGGGTTGATGTCCGAGTTTTCGCGTATGGACGCGATCAGCTCCTCCCATTCGACAAGTGCCGTGCGGTCCTGTGGTGTAAGTCTTTTCTTTGCCATGGCTATGAAACTTTTGATTTTACGAACGCGTCAAGCAGCGGCGTCACTTCTTTCGCCTGCGCGGGGTCGGATGCGCGCAGCCATTTGAGCAGGTCCGAGAATACGGATATGATGTCCGAGAGCCCGACTTCCGTCTCCATTTTCTTGATGGCGTTCGAGAGTTTGGATATGGTGTCGGCCTCGGCAGTGTTCGGGAAGCGTTCCCCCGGCGGTCTGGCCATGATGGCGTTGTTGAGCTCGGCCAGCTGGCGGTACAGGCTTTTCAGTTGCTCCTCGCGTGTGATGGTGATGGACGTCTTGAGCATCTCCCATCCGTTCTTGCCTATCCAGTTGTTCACCGTGATGCGTGACACCCCCACGCGTTCGGCTATCTCCTGCTGCGTGAGGTTCTCTTTCAGGTAGAGCGTCTTCGCCCATTCCCTTTTTTGCTGCATGCTTAGTTCGGTCATATTTCCTCCTTTTTTACGTGCAAAATTGATAAGGAAAAGGGGCGGAAAAAAACGCGTGCCGCATGATGACACTTTAAAACTTCATGACGGCGTTTTAAACTGTGTGTGATGAATATGCGGTTTGAAAAACGGTTTTAATCCCCCTAATTTCGCATCGTGAACTTCGCGGGGGACACCCGCCTAAAAGACTATATAAGCATGAAAAAGTTTTTCAACATCATACCCGGGAAAGACGCCTGCTGTATCCTTCTTTACGGTGATATCGGCGAGTATGACAGCGTGCGCAGCGGTGATATCGCCCGCGAACTTCTGGAGGCCGAGGCCCTGTCCGGCAGGATTGACGTGCGTATCAACAGCAACGGCGGCGAGGTGTATGCGGGCATCGCCATTTTCAACGCCCTGAAAAACAGCAAGGCCGACATCACGATTTACATTGACGGCATTGCCGCCAGCATGGCCTCGGTGATTGCCCTTTGCGGCAAGCCGGTGCAGATGAGCCGTTATGCCCGTCTGATGCTCCACAGTGTTCAGGGAGGCTGTTACGGCAACAAGGAGGAAATGCAGGGATGTATCCGCGAGATCGAGTCGCTGGAGGATACCCTTTGCGAGATGTATGCCGCCCGCATGGGTAAGGAGAAGGAGGAAATCCGCTCGTTGTATTTCGATGGCAAGGACCACTGGCTTCGTGCCGACGAAGCCCTGGCGCTGGGGCTCATCGACGGTATCTATGATGCCGACCCCCTTCCGGAGGACAGTACCCCCGAACAGGTATTCCAAATATTCAATAACCGGCTGCAACAGCCACAAAACAAGAGTAACATGAATTTAGACGAACTGAAGAAACGTCCGCGGTTCAAGAACTGCGTGACAGATGACGATTTTCTCCGTGAAGTCGGGCTTCTGGAAACGGAAGCCGGGAAAGTCCCGGCCCTTGACGCCGAGGTCACCCGCCTGAAGGGCGAGCTGAAGGTGTTCCAGGACAAGGCCGCGGCCGACGATGCCGCCGCCCGTAAGAAACTGCTTGATGACGCGGAGAGTGACGGCCGCATCGATGCCACCACCCGCCCCATCTATGAGAACCTTTTGTCCAAGGACCGCGAGAACGGTGAAAAGGCGTTGGAGAAACTCTCTCCGAAACGCAAGGTCATGACCGACCTGCGCGTGAACCCTACAAATGAAAGTCCATGGAACAAGCGTATGACCGAGATTAAGGACAAGTTGAAACATTAATAAAAATATTTGCTATGGCAATAGTAGTAAGAAACACCAACTACAACGGTGAGGTACTGGAGAAGATCCTGGTACTCGCCTGTACCGGGAACGACCTTGTGGAGAAAGGCCTGATCATGGTGATCCCCGGTGTCGAGAAGAAAATCAGCCTGCCGCGTATCAAGACCGGCAAGATGCTCCAGAAACGCAAGGAGAACCCGGGCCTGGAGGATTCGAAGGGTAACTTCAATTACTCGGAGAAGTCCCTGGATCCGGAGGATTTCATGGCGTTCACCACTTTCAACCCCCGCGCTTTCGAGCATATCTGGCGCAAGTGGCAGCCGAAAGGCAACCTTGTGTTTGCCGAACTTCCTCCCGAAGCCCAGAACACGCTGCTTGACGAACTCAGCAAGAGCGTGAAATTCGAGCTCGGCTGGCATTATATCAACGGCGAGTTCGGGAGTGATGACGACCACCTTTTTAACGGTATCCTGACACAGGCCGCCAAGGACCCGGACGTGATCGTGGTCCCGGCTCCTTCCGATACTTCCATGATCGGCAAGTTGAAGGCTGTCCGCAAGGCTATTCCGAAAGCCCTGCGCGAGAACCCGAACCTGCGTATCCTGATGAGCATCGATGATTTTGACAAGTACGATGACGAGCTGACCGAACGCGAGTACAAGAATACGAGCGAGACGGACATAAACAAAAAGCGTTACAAGGGTATCACCATCGAGACGATGAACTCCTGGCCTGACGATCTTATCGTGGCCACGCTCTGCTCGATGAGTGCCGACGGCAACCTTTTCGCCGGCGTGAACCTCCAGGACGACGAGGAGGTGATCCAGATCGACAAGTGGATGAACTCCAGCGAGCTGTACTTCTTCAAGCTGCTTATGAAAGCCGACACGGAAATCGCCTTCGGTGAGGAGTTTGTGGTGCTTGACACCCGTACCGACCCGGTGTTCAAGGCGGTGGAACGTAACATTTCAGCCGACCCTTCCGCCCTTTCGTTCAAGGCCGCAGGTGAGAGCAAGTATGTAACAGTCACTGCATCCGGTGATTATAGTGTGACATCCGTCCCTGCCGGTTTTACGGCGGTCGGTACCGATGACGGGCTGAAAATTACCGCCGAGGTGAACAGTAGCGGCAAAGCAGTATCCGGTACGCTTGTGGTAAGCCTGGACGCTGATCCGGAAAAGAAGGTTGAAATAGCGTTGTCCCAGGTGGCCGCTGATGACGAGGAAGGCGGTGCGTGATGGGCAGGCTGAAGTATCTGGTCATTCATTGCACGGCTACGCCTGAAGGGCGTGAAGTCTGTGGCGCAGAGATTCACGCCTGGCACACGAACCCGGTATCCAAGGGCGGTCGCGGCTGGAAACAGGTCGGGTATACTGACCTGTTCCATCTGAATGGCGGCGTGGAGCGCCTGGTGGACAACAACGAGGACGCGAACGTGGACCCTTGGGAAATCACCAACGGCGTGGCCGGCTATAATTCCGTCAGCCGCCATATCGTGTATGCCGGCGGTGTAGCCAAAGACGGCAAGACCCCGAAGGACACGCGTACGGCGTGCCAGAAGCGTGCGCTTGAGAAGTACGTGAAAGACTTCCACCGCCGTTTCCCTGACGTGCGTATCGTGGGTCATAACGAACTGGCGGCGAAAGCCTGCCCCAGCTTCGATGTACAGAAGTGGCTTGTATCAATAGGTATCAGACAATAATAAACGGCAGGAAGATGGAGTCCCTGATCAATTTTTTAATGTTCGCCCTTCCCGGCGGTTTTGTCGGCAGCATCTTCACCTGGCTGTTCGGCCGGCGCAAGCGTGACAACGACATGCTGTCCCAGCTTCAGGCGTCCATCAACCTGCTGAGTGAGGAGAACCGCAAGATTCTGGAGGAGAACGTGCAGCTCCGGCGAGAGAATGCCGACTTGAAAGCGAACCAGGAGGAGATGATCCTGAAGCTGTCGTGCCTGACGAAAGAGGTCGAGCGGTTAAGAAAAGTAATAAGTAAACAATCGGTAAATGATGAAAGACAAAATCCGGGGGTGGACCCCCGTAATCCTATTATTGCTCGCTGCGTTCCTGCTGGCAGGATGCGGCACGTCCAAAGAGAGCCGGAACCTTCAGAGACAGGGCACGGTGCGGGCGGAGAGAATGACAGACAGCACCGCCGTGTCCGGGGACGTGGCGGTAACAGCGGCACACGGAATGCAGGAACTCCTGACGGACCGTCGGAGCTCGATCCTGACCCAGGAGGCGGTTCCGGCACAGTCGGCGACCCTGACGATTCCCTTCCGGAACCTCCTTGACCTTCCCGATGGTGCCGGTTACCGGCACCGGGACGGGCGTGCCTCGGTTGATGTCCGCAGGCAGGGGGATTCCCTGGCGGTCACCGGGCATTGCGACTCGCTCATGCGGCGCTGCCTGTTCTATGAGGAAGAGGTTTTCCGAAGGCAGGTCCGGGAAGACAGCCTGATGCAGACGGTTGAGTTCTACAAACAGGAACTGGTCCGCATCCGTAGCGAAACCGAACAGCGCATGACAGAGGCCGAAACGGAGTTCAAACGACGTTTTAACCCCGTTCAAATCGCCCTCGTTGCCTTTATCGCCGGTGTGGCATCCGGCATTGTATTAACCGTTTTAATCAAGAGACGATATGGAAAAGAATAAGAATTTCATTTACGGCATTGCCGTTGTCAAGTTCGGCTCCGCCACGATCGGTTGGATCGAGAAGGGGAGCTGGGACTGGGGCGGCACGAAACCCGAGAGCGTGGACGTTGAAGCCGAGCAGGTTCCCGACGCACCTGTGCTGACGCTTTTGCAAAAGAACGGTCAGATTTCCCCGACGTTCAACCTGATTCAGCTGGATTACAAAAACATCAAGGCCGTTTTGGGCGGCACGCTGGTGGGTACGGATGACGCCCCTACGGGCTGGAAGGCCCCTACAGAGCTGGTACAGAAGTCCGGTGAATGGACAATCGACTTCATGAGCGGTCAGACGATGACTATCCCGAACGGTACGATCCTCTCGAACCTGGGCGGGAAGCTGACGCTGACGGAGGTTTCGAAGATCGAGTGCCAGCTGAAGGTGAACAAGCCGGAGGACGGCAGCGCTCCCTACGAGATCAACGACACGGTATCGGCATAGCGTATGGACGAGCGTGCAGTAAGACGTGTGCAGCGTGAGGCGTCGGAGGTGTTGCTTGACCTCGGCGTCTCCCTTCCGCTGAAGGAGTGGCGCCTGCCCTTTATGAAACGCCCCGTGCGGTGGCGCGTGACGATGCGCCGCCCGCGCCTTGCCGGACAGATATGCATCGTGAGGCTGTACCTTTCGATGGGTGTCTCCCCCGAGGAGGTTTCCTCCTTTGCCGGGCGTGAGCGGCTGGAGTTCCTGGCACGGAACGGCGTCAAGATTTCCCGCATGGTGGCCCATACCCTCTGCCGCGGCCCGGTGAGCCGGCGGCTTCTTGTCCGCCCCGTGGCATGGTTCCTGCGTGAGGCCGTGGAGCACCGTTTCCTGCTGGGCGCCCTGGAGAAGTTCATCAGCCTGATGGGCAGCGAGTCTTTTACGAGTATTATCAGCTCGATCGATCGGGCGAACCCGATGAAGTTGAGAATGAGCCAAAGAAGGAAGGGGAGTTAAGGACCGAGTTTGAAGGTTCCCATAGCCCCTTCGGTTTTATCTGGAACATCGCGAGCGCCACCGGCTGGACTGTTGAGTACATCCTGGAGAAGGTGAACTACCAGACGCTCATCCTGATGCTGTCCGACGCCCCGCGTTACGTCCGCCGGTCAGCAGCTGACTCCAAGGTTCCGCAAAGCGGTGGCGGTGGGATTGATCCGGAAGCCGCCGCCCGTGAAGCCGGCGACATAGTGAATTTTTACCAAAGCAATTTAGAACTGTAAACGATGAAGCCCGTAGAAATCGAATTCCTGATGAAGGACAACCTGACGGGGGGCCTTGACAAGGCCGGCCTTGCTGTAGACATCCTTGCCGAGAAATCGGAGAAGGCCGCCGCTGCCATCAACGCCCGTATTTTAGAGCAGCGCAAGGTCATCGACCGGGTGAATTCCGACCTGCACCGGATGGAAACGCAGCTCCAGAACATGAAGCCCGGCCCGGCACAGGCGGAACTTGCCGCCGACGTGGCGGCCTGCCGCAAGGTCCTGGATGAGGAGCGTGCCGCCCTTGAAGGGCTTGAAAAGGAGCACCGCGAGGCGGAGAAGAGCGTCCGGAACCTCCGTAAGGAGTACGAGCGTATCTCCCTGGAGGAAGAACGCGCCGCCGCCGGCAGCAAGAGCCTGACCGACAAGATCCGGGAGCAGAAGGAAGTCATCGGGCAGATTGAAAGCGACATCAAGTCGCTGGAGAAAGCCTACCAGGGGGCCGCACCCGGCAAGGCGAAGGTAGCCGCCCTGGATGAACTGAACGCCGCGAAGAAAGCGCTTGAAGAGGAAAAGGGCGTCCTTGCCGGGCTCCAGGCTGAACAGGAGAAGACGCGTGCAAGCAGCAAACGCCTTTCCATGCAGCTTCGTGAGCTCCAGGACAACATGGCCCGCCTGCGCCTGGAAGGGAAGCAGGACACCGAGGAGTACCGGAAGATGGCACGGCAGGCCGCGCTCCTTTCCGACACGCTTGCCGATCTGAACACCCAGACGAAGATCCTCTCGCACGACGACGCGAACCTCCAGGGCTTCATGTCGGGCGTGAGCGGCCTTGCCGGTCTGTTCACCACGGCCACCGGTGCGCTGTCGCTCTTCGTCTCGGAAAACGAGAACCTGGACAGGATCCAGACGCGCGTGCAGAGCGTGATGGCCATCACGATGGGGTTGCAGCAGGTGTTCAATACGCTGAACAAGGATTCCGCCTTCCGGCTGGTGACGGTCGTGAAGATGAAGAACCTGCTGACAGCTGCCAATACCCGCCTGGCTGTCGCCCTGGGCATTTCCACCGGTGCGGCACAGGCCCTGATGGCCACGCTTACGTTGGGCCTTTCAGCCGTTATCACGGGACTTGTCGTCGCCTGGGACAGATATTCCACCGCGCAGGAGAAAGCCGCGGAGAAAGCCCGGGAAATGGTAAAAATCGAGTCCGACGGCCGCGCGCAGATGATCAAGACCCGTTTCGAGATCGAGAGCACGCTGGCGAGCCTGAAGAAGTTCACCGGCACGAAGGACGAGGAGAAGGCCAAGGTGGAGGAACTGAACCGCAAGTACGGCGAGAGTTTCGGGTATTACGACACGATCGCCCAGTGGTATGACATCCTTCAGAAAAAGGGTGAGAAATACATCCGGATGCTTTTCCTCCAGACCAAAGTACAGAGCCTGGTGAACAAGGCCACCGAGGCGGACGAGAAGGTGAACGAGATCAAGGCCAGCCGGCCGGAAGACGTGGACGGTTCGATGGGCTGGTTCGCACGCATGGGGCTTTATATGGCCCAGAGCGATTCGTACGGACGGGTGGACGCGCAGTCCATGATATCGGAGTATAACGAGAAGGCGAAGGAAAAGGCCGTACGTGAGGCCGAGAAAGTCCGCGACGGCTACCTGGCTGAAGCCCGGAAGCTCCAGGAAGAGTATCTGGATATCGGCAAGGAGTTCGACCTGGGTGACCATGCCAAACCCGACCCGAATGCCGCCAAAAAGGAGAAACAGTCGGAAGAGCAGCGTGCCTCGGAACTTCTGAAGCTCCAGATGAAGAACCGCCAGGCAGAAATCGACCTTCTGAAGGAGAGCGGCGAGAAACGCCGCCGCCAGATCCGCTTGAACTATGACAAGGAAATCGCCGAGCTTGCCGCCCAGGAGAAGAAGTGGAAGGACGCGCAGAAGGGCAGACTGACCGGCGGGCAGGAATCCACCCTGAAGGAGGCGCGGGAGAAGGCCGCGGCGGCACGTGACGGCGACCTGGCGAAGGTGACCCGGGAAGAGAACGACGCCGCCCGCCAGTCGATGCTCGACTACCTGAAGGAATATGGCACGTACCAGCAGAAGAAGCTGGCCATCGCCCAGGAATACGCGGAGAAAATCCGCAAGGCGCAGGAGGCGGGCAACTTGGGTGAGGTGCTACGCCTCGGCCGCCAGCAGAAAGAAGAGACTGCCGCCGCCGAGATTGCGAGCCTGAAGGCGGATATCGACTGGGACGGCCTTTTCGGCAATTTCGGCGGGCTGCTTGAAGAGCAGCTGCGCCCCACGCTGGTGAAGCTGCGGAAGTATGCCGCCTCCGACGAGTACCGGAATGCCGGTGCCGAGGACAAACAGGTGATCAGCCAGCTGATCGCGAAGCTGGAGGACCGGAGCGCGGGCGGTATTAACCGGAACATGTTCAAGGACGTTTCCCGTGACCTTTCCGCCTACCAGACGACGCTGCGTGAGCTGACAGAGGCCAAGGAAAGGGAGAAGGCCGCCGCTGACGCTTTGGTGGTGGCACAGGAAAAACAGAAGAAGGCCGCTGAAAGCGGTGACCCCTCCGCCATGAAGGAAGCGGAAGAACTGGTGGCTACCGCGCAGGAAGCTTTCGACGCTGCCTCGGCGAGCGTGGCCACCCTGACAGAGGCGAACGACAAGGCGGCCCAGGACCTGCGCACGTCCAGCACGAACGCCGTTTCATCCCTTACCGGGCTTGCCGAGGGGCTCCAGAGCCTGAAGTCCGGTTCCCTTGCCGGCGTGGCCCAGGGGCTCGGCAAACTGGGCGAGGCGACGAAGAACATGGGCGGTGTGATGGGCAGCGTGGGCAGTACCCTTGCCGAGACGTTTTCAAACGGCGGCATCATCGGGCAGATCATCGCGGCGGTGCTTTCCATCCTTGACGTGCTGAAGGAAGGAATCGGTACGCTGGTAAGCGGTATTCTTGATTCCGTGCTCGGTGCGGTGAACGGTATCCTGGAGAACATCCTTTCCGGTGAACTGTTCACGCAGATCGGCAGCTCGCTTTTCTACGGGGTGAGGGGCATCCTGGACACGGTGACCTTCGGCCTGTTCTCCTCGCACGGCAATGCCAGGGAGGTGAACGCGCTGGTGGAGCGGCTGACCGAATCGAACAAGTACCTGACCACCGCCATCGAGAAGCTGACCGACGAGATGGCCAGCTCTGGCGGCGCACGTTCCACCGAGTACTACCGGAGCGCCTACGAGAAACAGCAGCAGAAAATCGAGAACGACCGCCAGATGCTCGCGGCAAAGATGGGATACCACAGTTCACACCACTCGAACAACTACTATATCGGCAAGGCCATGAGCAGCGGTGACTGGGACACGGTTTCCGCCTACCTGGGCAAGTCGGTGCGGGATACCGGTTCCCTCTGGAGCCTTTCCCCCGAGGAGCTGGCCCGGCTCCAGGAACTTCCCGACATCTGGGAGAAACTCCACTCGGGCAAGTACGACCAGAGCCAGTGGCTTGACGAGTACGTCTCTGACGCGAACACGCTGCTGGAACTCCAGAGGCAATGGCAGGAAGCCATCACGGACACCTCTTTCGACGGTATCCGCAGCGGCATGAAGGACCTGCTGAAGGATTTCGAGACGGACTCGAAAGACGTGATCGCGAGCGTGGACGAGTTCATGGAGAACGCCATCCTGAAGTCCATCGTGAACGGCACCTATTCGGACGAGCTGAAGAAATGGCAGGAGACGTTCGCCGAGTTCATGAGCGACGGTATCCTGTCGAAGGAGGAAGCCGACACCCTGCGCGGCCGTTACTCGGATATTTTCGAGCGTGCCCGTGCCAAGAAGGAGGAGATGTTTGACACTGCCGGCATCACGGAGGAGGGTAAATCCACAACGCAGACCGGCCGCGCCGGCGGCTTCTCGGCCATGTCGCAGGACCAGGGCACGAAGCTGGAGGGCATGTTCACTTCGGGCCTGAACCATTGGGTAAGCATTGACGAGAAGACCGAGGACGTGGCGGGCCGCATGGCCAGTGCCGAGGGACACCTGGCAAAGATCGCGGAGAATACCGGTAAAAGTGCCGGTTTCCTCGGCGAGATAAAGGAAGATGTAAAACGAATCATACGTGACGGACTAAGAATGAAATCATCATGAGCATGGAACCAATCATGGGCGGGCTGTTCCTTATCAACGGCACCGATATCTGGACGGAGTACGGCGTATTCCTGACCGAAGAGAAGCGCGGCGGGCGTGACAACCTGAAAGCCATCCTTGCCGCGAGCAAGACGAAAGCGCACACCGCCGTGGACATACGCGAGGAGAACGGGGAGAAATATTCCGACATTCTGACAGTGGCCAACGAGGCGCGCGACATCACGCTGGCCTTTGCCCTGTATGCCCCGGGTAAGGGGGAGTGGCTGAAGAAATACATGTCCTTCATCTCCTTCCTGAAAACCGGCGACAAGGGGTGGCTCTCGCTGTATTTCCCGCAGCTGGAGCTGACGCTTCGCGTGCATTACCTGGATTGTCCCGGCTTCACCCCGCTGACCTACCTCTGGCGGGAAGGCGTGCAGGCCGGCCGCTTCAAGGTGAAATTCCGCGAACCCGAACCAATCATTTAAACAACGTTCAAACACCATTCGAAGATGCTTTTAACGGTATATGACAGTAACAGGCAGGCGAAGGCGGTCCTTTCCCCGGACGACAGCTCGACGCAGGTGAAGGCGATCCAGTCGGACAACGTGCTGACACTCTCCTTCACCCTGTACGAGTATGTGGCGCTTGAGGTGAACGACTACGTGGATTTCGAGGGCGAGCGCTACTGGCTCCAGGAGCGTTACCTCCCGGACGAACGCAGCACGCAGGAGTGGAAATACGACGTGAAGTTCTACGGCATCGAGAGCCTGATGAAACGTTTCCTCGTCCTGAACGTGGTGGACGGCGACCCGGAACCGGTGTTCACGCTGACTGCCCCGCCGCGGGAACACGTGGCACTGATCGTGAAGTCCATCAATGACGGCATGGGCGGTGTCACCGACTGGAAAGTGGGCCGCGTGGAAGGCACCGAGAACGTGGTCATCGATTACGAAGGGAAGTACTGCCCCGACGCGCTGAAGGAACTCGCCGGCAAGGTGCCAGGCGCCGAATGGTGGGTGGAAGGCCAGACTGTGAACCTATGCCGCTGCGAGCACGGTGAGGAGGTTACCCTGTCCTACGGCAAAGGGCTGACGGAGCTTTCCCGCGACAAGGCCGACGGCGCGAAGTTCTACACCCGCCTGTTTCCGATCGGCAGTTCCCGGAACATCGACCCGGAGAAATACGGCCACAGCCGCCTCCAGCTTCCCGACGGTGCCAAATACGTGGACGTGAATGTGGAGAAGTACGGCATCCATCACCACTACGAGGCCGACGCCTTCGCGGATATCTATCCCCGTCGCGTGGGTACCGTGACCTCTGTACGCAGCGCGCAGGTGACGGATGAGGACGGCAACCCTTTCGTGATCTGGTATTTCCGGGATGACACGCTGAACTTCGATCCCAACGCTTACGAACTTGCCGGCAAGGTGAAACGTGTCTCCTTCCAGGAAGGTGGCGAACTTGCCGGTCTTGGCGAGGAAGAGGACGGCACCTACTATTTCGAGGTGAACTTCGACAGTGACACCCGCGAGTTCGAGATCATCACCATCTGGCCGTATGATGACGACACGCAGCTTCCCGGTGACCGCCTTGTCCCGAAAGCGGGTGACAGGTATATCCTCTGGAATATCCGCATGCCTGACGAATACTACGCGCTTGCCGAGGAGGAATACCTGACGGCGGTGAACAGGTACAACACGGAGAACGCCGTCGACGTTTCCGTGTACAAGGGCCCGACGGACCACGTGTATGTCGAGCGTAACGGGATAGACCTTTACCCGGGCCGCCGCGTCCGGTTGGAAAGCACGGAGTATTTCCCGGAAACGGGCTATCGCTTGAGCCGTATCACGAAAATCGCGCGGAAGGTGGCGCTCCCCTCACAGGTGGACCTTGAAATCGGTGACGCGCTTTCCACCGGCGTGATGGAGAGTCTGAAGGGGAGTATCGAGGAGGTGAGGAATTATACCAGAACGGCCGGCGCGAACCTTCCCGACATCATAAGGAGCTGGGAGGGCACGCTTCCCACCGACAACAACCTTTTCTCGGCCAGAAGAAGCCAGGCGGAGTTTATCAGCAAGAAGAAGGCCGACCGTGCGAAAAAGAAAATCACCTTCGAGGAGGGCGTCGGCATCGGTCCGGAGGAGAACGGCCACATTGACGGCAAGGGCAACGCCGAACTGCTGACCCTTGTCGTGCGTGAGCTTCTTCGCAGCCCGAAATTCGTGGACGGCCTTTTGGGTGAGGGCTGGCGTTTGTGGATGGAGGACGCCCTTTCGCACCTTACCATCGACAAGCTGACGGTGCGCCAGGTCATGGTGGTGCTGGAACTGCTTATCGAGAAGGTTCGCAGCGTGGGCGGCCAGCTCTGTGTGTCCGCGGCCAATGGCAAGATAAAGACCGCCGTTCTGGAGGACGGCTTTTATAAAATCACCTTCGAGCAGGCGAATACCTTCCGGGCGCATGACCTGATGCGCTGCGCCACGTTTACCGGCGGGAACTTGAAAGGCTACTGGGTGGAGGTTGCCGGCGTGGAGGGTGATTCCATCCTCGTGGGCGTGGATGAGTTCGGAACTTCCCTTCCTGCCCCCGGTGACGAATGTGTACTGATGGGTAATACGGAAAACCCGTTGCGCCAGAACCTGATCCTGATATCCGCCACCGAGGACGGGCAGCCCCGCATGGACGTGATGGACGGCGTGAAGGCGAAAAACTTCACCGGCTGCCTTCGTGCCCGCCTGGGTAACCTGGACGGCATCAGCGACGACTGGTTCCCCGCCGACAACCAGCCTCACGGCAACGGGCTTTACAGCGACAACGCCTACCTGCGCGGGACATTCCTTTTGGTGACAGGCGAGGATATCAAGACAAAATTCGAGATCGTCGAGGGACGTATCACCAGTGTGGTGACCGCCCTGCGCCAGGACTTCGCCACCGATCGCGGGTACCTGAATAACCCCGCCTTTGATGACGGCCTTATGAAATGGAACACGGAAAACGAGACGGTGTTCTTCCTTGTGGGTAACCGCTGGGTCTGGGCGAACGGCAACGTGCTGACGAAGAAGGGTGACGGCGCGAGCGTGGCCGAGGATGACGGGCGTAAGGTCGTGCGTATCCGGGGTAAGTACATCCTCCAGAAACGTGAGAACCTGAAAAGCATCCCCTCCATGCCTGAAAACGGCAGCGGGGAGAAGGAAGCCGTCCCGGTGTACCTGACCTTCTTTTACCGTTGTGCAACCGGGGGAACCCTGCGGGTGGAGTTCGTGGGTGTTGACAAGACGGGGTTCGCCAACTTCAACAGCATGGAAGTGGAAGAGGAACTGCCCGTGACTGACGGCTACGTGCAATATACCTGTAGCGGCCTTTGGAACGGTACGGGAGACTTCAAGCTGTCTTTCACCGGGGACATCTACCTGTACATGCTCATACTCTCTACCGACCGCGTGGAATCGCTGGCGCACCGTTATAAAACGCTTTTCGAACAGTCGGAGCGTCTGGTGAAGATATCGGCGGCTGTCTTTGACAGGGACGAGAATTTCCTGCAGGAAACCGGGCTTGTTGTGAAACCTGAAGGTGCGGGCATATATGCCCAGGACGCTGACGGAAAACTGGCGCTTATCGGGGTTTCCGTGGACGAGACGGATGCCGACGGCAACCGTGTCAGCGTGGTAAAACTGACGGGCGACCATATCAAGCTGGAGGGACTTGTGACAGCCAACGAGAACTTCAAGATATTGGAGGACGGGAGTATCGAGGCGAAAAACGGGAAGTTCACGGGCGAGATTGACGCGGATACGGGCCAGATCGGCGGCTTCTCGATTTCTTACGGGCGTCTCGGTATCGACAAGGACGGCGGTGGCAGCGGCATGTTCCTTTATAACAGCATGATCGGTTTCAAAGGTGACAACATGCAGGCACTCATCGGCTGTCACAATGAGCTTGGTATCGACATTCTTGGCCGTTTCGTGAACACGCAATCCGATTACCTTCCGAACTACGGCCTGATTTTCAGCGTTCAGAACAGTCTTTCCAATCGTAACTACGCGTTTATCGGGACGGGTGACGGTATTCTGAAAGGTGTAGTGGAGGGCTTCCGCCTGAACTGGATAGAGTTCAGCCAGGCGAAAGAAGCCAAGTATATCAATCTTAATCGTGGCAAGTATGTGGAAGTCTGCGGCAATTATGGTGACTGCGTGCTGATTCTTCCCAAGCTTTCCGAGCTCCGCACCTCGCTGGGTTTGGACACCACCTCGACCGAGGACATTGCTGTCCGTCTGACTGTTGTGAAGCGTTCGGGTTCGGATGTGAGACTTTACGGTCGTACGGGTGACTTCACGGTGAATGGTTCCTCGGTCGATAACGCCCAGCATCCATATTTCCGTGACAATAATTTCGGGAACACGGGTTACTGGAACATGGGCAACGGGGACGTGGTCGAGGTTCTTCTGACATACAGCGCCGCCGAGTACAACGCTTATACAGTGAGTATTCATCGTTAAAACAATCATATATGGCAAAGTTAAATTTCAAGCATTTCAGCAAGTACACCGGCATCAGCCGGCAGAAAAAGGAAACCGGCGACGTGCGTGAAGAGTTCGCCGACTTGGTTTACTGCCGTGTCGGTGGTATCAAGGCACACGCCCTGGCGTTCCGTATCTACGAAAGCCAAGGCGAGGAAGAATACAGTGAGGGCGAAGTGGATATTATCCGTCGTGTCGCGGAGAATTTCTGCCTTCCCGGCGTCATTGATGGCCTTTACGAACAGTTGGACATCAATAAAGATATCAAGGAGGAATAAATTATGGCACTGACAGAATCGGAAAAGAACGAATTGAAGAAGGACATCCTGAACTCCATCAAGTCGGAGAGCCAGAGTGTCGATGAACTGGCCGAGGTCACCTCGCTGGACAATATCAAGAGCCTTCCTGCGATGCGCGGCCAGGAGGTCGTGCTTGCGCCGGTGGCGTTGCTCCGGAAACCCGCGGAGGACGCGGCGGCGGTGGCTAACGCTGCCGCCACGAAGGCCAACAATGCCGCGACCGGCGCCACCAATGCGGCCCAGACCGCCACGAACGCCGCCGGTACCGCAAACAGGTCCGCCGAAACCGCCGATGCCGCTGCCGGTACGGCCACCGCCGCCGCCAAGAAGGCGGAGGATGCCGCCGCAGCCGTGGACGGCAGCCTGGTGGGTGGCATGACAGCCGTCCCTGACGAGAAAAACGACACGGTGAAACTGACCATCCTGGACCGTAACGGGCAGGCAATCACCTCCACCGACATTCCCGGCGGTACGGGGAGCGGCGGCAACACGTACAACGTGACGGAGGAGGTTCCCCTGGAGAACGGCTACTATACCCTGGAGACGGCCGTCGCCGCCGTAAACGTGAAATACCGGCACAAGGGCCGTTGCATCACCTACGAGGCCGCACAGGGCAGATGGGAGACGAAACAGTTCACCGGCACGAGCGTGGAGAGCTGGGAACAGGCCGCGAGCTGGGAGGACTTCGGCGGTGCCGGCACGATGAAGAGCCTGACGGTGAACGGCGAGAAGCAAACCCCTGACGCGGAGGGCAACGTGAGCCTGACCATCGATAAGCTGGAGGTTGACGAGAGCCTGAACGCCGAAAGCACGAACCCGGTCGAGAACCGTGCCGTGGCGGCGAAGCTGGGCGAGGTGGAAGCGAACACCATCTTCGACAGCTCCGCCGAACTGAGCGACGACGAGACCACCGTCCACGTGAGCCTGAAGAACAAAAGCGGCGTCGAGGTGACCGGTTTCGACATCCCTGCCGGAGGCGGCGGTGGCGGCGGTGAGGGCAGCACGACGAAGATAGTGCTTGGCGCAAGTGTTGACAAGTCCACCGTCAAGGAAGGCGACCCGGTAAGGCTGACCTATACCTACGACCACCAGTACGGCAGCGGCGACGGGAAGGGCGAGAGTACCGGCCAGAAAGCGAAAATCACCGTCCAGGTGAGGCGCGGCGCCACCACCACCTATTCGGAGACGACGCGGGACGTGAGCAAGGGCACGTACACGCTCGACCTGACGAAATACCTCCTTTCCGGCACGAGCGACATCTACGTGATAGCCGAGACCACCGATCCCACCTCGGGCAAGGCGCAGAAGCGGCAGGCGTACGTTAGCGTGCGCAGCGTGACGCTGGCCCTGTCCAGCAGCTACAATATCGCCTCCGGGCTGGCTTCCGGCGGTTATGGCGCGCAGGAGACCGTGAACATCCCCTACGGCGTGAGCGGCACCGGCACGAAGGTGGTGACCCTTTACGTGGACGGCAAACAGCAGAACGCCCACACTGTCACCCGCAGCGGTACGACCAACAGCAGCTTCCCGCTCTCCATGTCCTCCCTGGCGGTAGGCCGGCATACCGTCCAGATGGTCGCCGAGATGGATGCCGGCGACGGCCTGACGCTCAAAAGCGAGAGCATCCATATCGATATCCTGAAGAGCGGCAGCAGCGTCCCCTACGTGGGGCTGATGGTCACCCACCGGGACGGCCGTATCCTCACCGGTGCCGGCCACCTCTCCCCGGTCATCGAGGTGGGGCAGTACGAGAACTGCGAGTTCAAGTTTGCCGCCTACGACCCCGGTACCACCCCGGCGGGTGTGGGTATCTACAGGAACGGCACGCTTCTCCAGACGGTGAGCGTCCCGCGTACTGCCCAGACCTACCGGAACCGCTTCACGGAGCAGGGCCGGCAGCAGATGCAGCTGAAGGTCGGTGCCACCGCCTACACTTTCCACATTGACGTGGTCGAGAGCGGCATCGACATCAGCGAGGCCACCTACGGCCTTCAGGTGAAGCTTAGCCCGTCCGGCCGCAGCAATAGCGAGAGCGACCCGGCGCGGTGGGAGTATAACGGCGTGAAAACAATCTTCGAGGGCTTCGACTGGAGCAGCAACGGCTGGACGGGTGACAGCCTGAAACTGACGGGCGGGGCGAAGGCCGTCATCGGCTACCAGCTGTTCAAGGACGATGCCGGCGCCTCCGGCGCTACCATCGAGATGGAGTTCCGGGTATCGGGTGTGACGGACCGTCAGGGCGAGGTGATCAGCTGCATGGACAAGGGGAAAGGGCTTAGCGTCACGAGCGAGGAGGCGAGCGTCAAGACCGGCACCATCCTGCACTACACGAACGAGGACGGCGAGGACGCGAGCCGTGAAATCAAGATCGGCACGAAGTTCGCCCCCGAGAAGTGGCTGAAGGTCGCCTTCGTCATCGGCAAACGCGGTGACGGCCGCCTGATGGAACTTTACGTGAACGGCAACCGTGCCGGCGCGGACATCTACGACAACAGCTACTACTTCCGCCAGGACACCCCGGCGGGCATCACCGTCGACAGCTCGTCCGCCGACGTGGAACTGAAGAACATCCGTATCTACAACCGTGCCCTGAGCGATGACGAAGTCCTGGAGAACCGGATGGTGGATGCCGGCAGCAGCGACGACATGATGCGCCTGTACGAGGAGAACGACATCCTGGGCGGCAGCGGCGACGTCGATATCGACAAGCTGCGCGCCAAGGGGAAGGGCGTGATGCGCATCGTACGCAAGGGCGGCCTTGACGAGGTGAACGAGACGAACAACAAGAAGACCGACTTCATCGCCGACGTCTATTTCTGGTCCCCTTTCGGCAAGGAGTACGACTTCGTCCTCCGCGACTGCTACATCCGGATCCAGGGCACATCATCAACTAAATACCCGAGCAAGAACATCCGCATCTACTTCACCAAGGGCGGCGCGAACCTCAGTTTCGAGATTAACGGTACCCCGGATCCCCTTGGCGGCAACAGGTACATGATGCGCCCCGGGAGCATCCCGATGGACCTGTTCTGCATGAAGTCCGACTATTCCGACTCGTCCATGACTTTGAATACCGGTGTGGCGAAGCTGTACAACGACACGATGCTTGAACTGGGCCTTCTGACCCCTCCGCAGCGTTACCAGCTGGAACAGGCGGGCGGTGACCTGAACGCGGTGAAGGTCCGGCAGAGCATCGACGGTTTCCCCATCGACGTGTTCAGCGCGGAGACCGCCGACGGGGAGAGCACCTACTACGGGCAGTACAACTTCAACAACGAGAAGAGCAGGAGCGGCCGGCTGTTCGGCATGGAGGGGCTTGACGGTTTCACCCCTTCCTGCCCGATGACGCTGGAGACGCTGAACAACGGCGAGAGGGTCTGCCTTTTCCAGAGCTCCAGCGATGCGGACCTTGCCGCCGGTTTCGATGCCGGCCTGGAAACCAACTACCCGGACGACGTGAAATGGGCCGGCCTGAACACGTCCCAGCAGTCCGCGCTGAAACGCCTTTTCGGCTGGATCCGTTCATGTGTTCCGGCAAACGCCACCGCGGACGACCTGGCCACCTTCGTGAGCGACAAGTTCAAGGCGGAAATCGGGCAGTATTTTGACGTGGACCACCTGCTGGCCTACTACGTGCATACCGACTACTTCGCGAGCGTTGACCAGCGCGCGAAGAACATCCTCCTGCGTACCTGGGACGGGCTGGTCTGGTACACCACCTACTACGACGGTGACACCCAGCTTGCCAAGAGGAACGACTGTTTCCTTGCCTACGACTACACGCTCGACCGTGACACGTGGGACGCGGAGGCGGGGAAATACGCTTTCGAGGGTCGCGACAGCTGGCTTTGGAACCTCGTGCTGGCTAACCTGCAGGACGAGCTGAAAGCCTGCGCCGCCGCTTACCGCGCGAAAATGACGGTCGATCGCGTGCTGTCGATGCTTGACGTCGAGCAGGCGGGCAACTGGAGCGACCGTGCGTACAACAAGAGCGGCTACCTGAAGTATATCCGCCCGAACATGGAAGAGGTTTACGGCAAGAAATGGCCGTTCATCTACGCCCTTCAGGGAAGCAACGCGGCGCACCGCAGCTACTTCGTGAAGAACCGTTTCGCCCTTCTGGACGCCAAATACGGCACGAGCAACTTCACGAGTGACAACATCGACCTGTATATGGCCCGTACCTCCTCCGATGCCGCCGACGTGGTGAAGATCACGGCGAGCGAGGTGTACGCCTTCGGTTACGGCACGAACAACAGCCCCAATATCGCGGGTACCGGCATCGTGGAGGGCGGCAAGGTGGCCACCCTTCAAATCACGGGGGCCTACACGGTAAACGACCCCCTGCGTATCTACGGCGCGAGCCGCATGCGTGTGCTTGACATGACCGGCGCCTCGGACCGCCTGAAGAACGGCTTTGACCTGGGTAAATGTATCGTATTGCGTGAGCTGAACCTGCAAAGCCCCTCCACCGGCTCGACGGGCTGGTGGCTGAACCTCGGCAGTTGCCGCCAGCTGCGTAAGGTGAACCTGCGCAACCAGGCACAGGCCAAGACCGGGAGCAACACCAGCACCGAGCTTGACTTCACGAACCAGACCAAGCTGGAGGAACTTGACGCGAGGGGCACGCAGGTACAGAGCGTGACCTTCGCCAAGGGTGCCCCGCTGACGAGGGCCTGGCTTCCCGGCACGCTGACCGTGTTGAAACTGGAATACCTGGGCAAATTGGCTACAAGCGGGCTCACGCTGGAGAACTACAGTAAAGTGAAGACGCTTATCGTTGACGGCTGCCCGGGTCTGAACTGGGAAACCCTGCTGAACCGCTGTTCCGGCGTGGAACGCATCCGCGTGACCGGCATCGACCGGGAAGACGACGGCACGTGGCTGAACCGGTTCATGAAGATGGGCGGCGTGGACGCAGAAGGCAACGCTACGGACACGTGCGCGCTGGTGGGTACGGTACAGCTCACGCGCTACATCGATGACGAGGCGTACAGCACCCTGAAGATGCACTTCCCGGAACTGAACATCCTCCAGCCCGAATACACGCTAATCGAGTTCGATGACGATGTGGCTGATGATGCCAATGTCAGTAATCCGGATAACAGGACGGGTTACAAGTACGGTGCGCCTTACAGGGCGAGCGGTCATATCACCGCCATCCTGAAACAGCGTCACCGCGTGCTGGCGAAAGTGACCAGGAAGCCTACCACGCGCAACGTGAAGATTGCGAACATCGATACAACGGTGAACAATCTCGACGGTGAGATGACCTATTACCCGCTTGACGACAATAATTCCAACTATTATGCCGATGGCAGCCCCGCCAAACTTGACGGCAGCGAGGGTGACCTGATGATGTTCGAGCCCTTCTTCTGGTCAAAGGGCATCAATGACTATCTGAACGGCAAGCATTACTCCTGCTACAGCAGCAAGGGCCGGGATGACATGCCCTCCGTTCCTGATGCTGATATCCTCACGCTGGATGACATCAAGGAAGCCGGCGGCTACCTGAGCGGTCGTAAGATCATGAGCGGCAAGGACACGCTTGCGAACAGCTACAGTGCCGACACCACGTATTCCGTCTGCAAGGTGAATGTCAGCGGGCACAAGCGTGTCCGGTTTCCGAGCGTTCCCGGTACGAACCTTGTCGGCAGCGTGTTCACTGACAATGCCGGTACCGTAGTCAGTTCCATCGTTGTTCCGACCCTCTCCAACAAGTTCGAGGCGGGCATGTACCTGATCGCCGACGTTCCTGCCGGTGCCACAGCGCTGCATTTCTCTATACTGAACACCGCGGAGTTCGACAAGGTAGTGCTTTCCAACTCCGACAGGATCGAGGACATGGAGCCGGACTGGGTAGCCAATGACGAGCACCTTTGCGCGGTCGTGGGCAGTTCGGTCGTCGGTTCCAAGCTCCGCGCCTGTATCACCGGCGGCAGCACTACGGCGAGCATGAGCTGGGCCGATTTCCATTATTACTCTGTCCAGCGCGGTATGCAACAAATTGACGCGCTGATGCACTCCCGTATCGCCAACCTCTTCTACGCCGCCTACGGTCGTCGTGACAGCCAGGAACAATGCGGCGCGGGCCAGCATACTAACAACCGTATCACCGGCGGTACCGCTTCACGCGGCATGACCGACACGATCGGTTATGAAGAGGCGCACGCCATCAACCCGAACGTGACGAACTCGCTTGTGGACAACATGGTCCACCAGTACGCCTGGTATCGCGGCGAGGATGACTACGGCGGTGCTACAGTCACGCAGGTGAACAATATCTGCTGCCTTGGCTACGAGGATATCTACGGTCATAAGTATGACATGATGGACGGCGTTGATCTTCCTAATGACAGCGGCAACGCCGGCAAGTGGCGCATCTGGATGCCTGACGGTACGACCCGCATGGTGAAAGGGGGTACAAGTTCGGGCGTATGGATAACGGCCGTTGCACATGGCAAGTACATGGACGTGGTTCCGGTGGGCTCCGTTCCGGGTTCTTCCTCGACGCATTACTGCGATATGTACTACATATCCACCGCAGCCAGCCGTGTGGTTTATCGTGGCCACAGCAGCGCGTACCCGAATGGCGGTGTCTCGTTGTCTTATGCGAGCCCCGATTCCTCGCATGCGTACACGTACGTCGGTTCTCGTCTGGCCTTCCGCGGCCGGCTCGTCAAGGCGGCGAGCGTCGCTGCGTTCAAGTCGATAAGCGAGGTGGCATGATCGGCCGCGTAAAGCGCCAAAGCGGGAGCGAAGCGACAAAACGTCCGGTGTTCCCCCGAGTAAGGGGAACACCGTTCTTTACGGGCGTCAGCCCGTTGGAAATTTTTTGTTCCCGGGGTTTTGTACCAGTTTGTTAAATAATAATTTATGAAAAATCGTACTTTTGCATTCAAATTAAAAGGTGGCGCTTCCCCATAAGCCGTGTGGTTTATCGTGGCAACAACAACGCGAACCCGAATGGCGGTGTCTCGATGTCGAATGCGAACAACGATTCCTCGAATACGAACACGAACGTCGGTTCTCGTCTGAACAACAATCGAAAAGGAATTTTAATCGGCGTACAACACCGGGGACTTGTCCCCACCGTGGTGCCGAGGGAAGCAAGCCTCAGTAACAGCAGCCTTTTTGGGGCTGGAAAACTGAAAAATAGAGTGTCGGGTAGGGTTTGGTAGGCCGGAAACGGTTCGAAGAAGCCGGGCCCGGGGGATTGAAGGCCCCAAGAAAAAACAGTAAACAGTAATTTATGCGCAGGATTGGTCATATTATTGAGGAGATCGTGGAGCCTTCCAATATGGAGGCTTCCTTCCGTCAGGTTCTTCGCGGCAGGAAACGTAAACGCAGCCGCCAGGGGTGTTATCTGCTTGCGCATAAGCCCGAGGTATTGGAGGAACTGACCGTGCAAATTGCATCCGGCACTTTCCGTGTGAAAGACTACCGTGAGCGTGAGATTGTGGAGGGCGGGAAACTACGCCGGATTCAGGTGATCCCGATGAAGGATCGTATTGCCGTGCATGCCATTATGGCGGTGGTGGACCGCCATTTGCGGAAACGTTTCATCCGTACTACCTCTGCCAGTATCAAGAAACGGGGAATGCACGACCTTCTGGCGTATATCCGTCGTGATATGCGTGAGGATCCGGAAGGTACGCGTTATTGCTACAAGTTCGATATCACGAAGTTCTACGAGAGTGTGAAACAGGATTTCGTGATGTATTGCGTGAACCGGGTTTTCAAGGACTTCAAACTTATGGCCATGCTGGAGAGTTTTGTCCGTCTGATGCCCGGGGGCTTGAGTATCGGGCTGCGCAGCTCGCAGGGGCTGGGTAATTTGCTTTTGTCTGTGTTTTTGGACCATTATTTGAAGGACAGGTACGCCGTCCGTCATTTCTACCGTTATTGTGATGACGGCGTTATACTGGGTAAAACGAAAGCGGAATTGTGGAAGATTCGTGATGCCGTCCATGGGCATGTTCAGCGTGTCGGTCTCGATGTGAAGGAGAACGAGCGCGTGTTTCCCCTGGGCGAGGGCATCGATTTTCTGGGGTATGTGACTTTCGGTGCGGACCACGTCCGCCTGCGCAAGCGCATCAAGCAGAAATTCGCCCGAAAAATGCACGAGGTAAAATCGAGAAGAAGGAGGCGTGAGCTGATAGCGTCGTTCTACGGGATGGCCAAGCACGCCGACTGTCATACGTTGTTTAAAAAATTAACAGGCAAAGACATGAGATCATTCAAAGACTTGAACGTCGCTTATAAGCCCGAAGACGGCAAAAAGCGATTTCCCGGGGTGGTGGTAAGCATCCGGGAACTGGTAAACTTACCGATTGTAGTGAAGGACTTCGAGACGGGCATCAAGACCGAGCAGGGAGAAGACCGCTGTATCGTGGCCATCGAGATGAACGGCGAGCCGAAGAAGTTCTTCACCAACAGCGAGGAGATGAAGAACATCCTCTCGCAAGTGAAAGAGATGCCCGACGGCTTTCCTTTTGAAACAACCATCAAGACGGAAACCTTCGGGAAAGGTCGAACCAAATACGTATTTACATGAAACGAGTTGAAGGAACAGCCGGAGTGAAGCTGCTGGAATGCGTGAACCCGGTTAAGAACACGTGGCGCGTCCGTTGGGACGTGCGGGAAAGGGAGGACGGTTCTGCCGACTATATGGAGGAGAACTTTTTAGGGAAGCCTTCCGGTGAGACAATAAGAACCGTTATCCTGGGCTGGTACAACGAACAAATCGACCGGAAGATACTTTCCGGCTTCGTTTACGAGGGTATGCCGGTGTGGCTGTCAAGCGAGAACCAGTTCAACTACAAGGCGGCCCACGACCTTGCCGTGCAGAACGGCGGCGCGACGCTTCCGGTGACGTTCAAGTTCGGGACGGATGAGGAGCCCCGGTACCGGACGTTCGGGAAGCTGGAGGAACTGACGGACTTCTATACGAAAGCCATGAAGCACATCCAGGATACACTGGCTGACGGCTGGAAAAAGAAAGACGATTTTGATCCGGAGAAGTACCGGGTGGAATAAATCCTTCGGGGAAGGATAAGAAAAAAGCCCCCGGCCTGTTAATATAGACGCCAATCATTTATTAACAACACACCCAAGCGGCGCGCAACCGGGGGCAAATACCTGTCTCTTATACACATCTCCGAGCCCACGAGACGGAGCTACATCTC
>ERZ1027232.390-NODE-390-length-25781-cov-11.788191_pt1 | contig 25781 bp, 20 predicted proteins | sample MGYA00519478_ERZ1027232 | MGnify/ENA primary metagenome ERZ1027232 (study PRJEB26926, sample SAMN06164468) | human gut metagenome | biome: ENVO:00009003; feature: ENVO:2100002; material: ENVO:00002003 | host: Homo sapiens | place: USA | collected 2012 ...
AAACTAATTCTGAAATCTGATTATGCACGCCTCACATTCAGAAAGTTCTAAAAAAATATACCACAGGCTATACAAACTGTCTGCCGATAAAATATCGGCAAAACAATTTATACGCTATAGCAGTGGCAAACCACTATACCGGATTTCTAGAGATCAATTGGGTGCCACCACTCATGAAGAGGCTGTCTCAAAATAAACTTGAGATGGTCTTTTTTTGTTTTATTTCAGATTGAAGTCATTTGTATTGTTCTCAAAAGAAGAATTTATAAGCTTGCTTTTGAAGATTTCATCCTTTCAAGCTGTTTTTTCGTTGCCATAAACCTCCTAAGAGGCTACTTTTGCAAGATTATGTGCTATGGCGTCAAGTACAACTACTTCCACATGGAACAGCGGTCAAGGTTCAAACCGGACCCGTTCAAGGCGGAAAACTTCTACTACAATGAAGAACATGACTTTTGTATCTGCCCTATGGGACAAAAGATGCAAAGGATAGGAACCGGACATGTGAAAACAGCATTTGGATATGTCAGCGAAAATGCCAGATACAGAGCCGTCAGATGTGAAGACTGTCCGCTAAGATGCCGATATCTTAAGGCAAAGGGGAACAGAACGATAGAGTTGAATCACAGACTCAGAAGATACAGGCAGAAAGCCAAAGAGCTGCTGTGTTCCAAGGAAGGACTGAAACACAGAGGACAGAGATGCATAGAACCGGAAGCTGTGTTCGAACAAATGAAATACAATATGAACTACAAACGTTTCCGCCATTTTGGAAAGGATAAGATCTTCATGGACTTTGCCTTCAATATAAAAAAGATGTGTGCAAAAATGGCTAAAGAAGGTATGGATTGACTGATTAGCTGTTTTATGAGCTTACAGTAGCTATATTTAGATGTTGCGAACACATAAATCAAAGAAATCCTCAAAATATCGCAGCTTAAAAAAATGAACCGATTTTTATAGTCAACGAAAAAAAGAAGGCGCATCGCGTATGACACACCTTCATTTTTATTGCAAATATTTTGTATCATATTCTTGTTCTTATCTGTTGAAACATGCTCCATAAGAAGAAGCCTTTTTCTCTATGAATAAAAATATTTGCTTATTCAAAAAATATCCGTATCTTTGTATCCTAAGAGGGTTGTTCCATAAGTAAGAAGCTGTAAAATACTGAAATTAGCACAATCTCCAAATCGTTACCTTAGACTTTTCAGAACTTCCATAAGCGTTTGTCTTTCAAATTAATCCATCAAATTGATAAGAATTTAAAGTAGGATTCGCAGGCTATCTGGATGTACTGTCGGCCGATGAACGTTTCCTGGATTGTGAATTGGAACGTATCGCTCTGAATGTGGAATCTTGTAAACTGCATATCATGCTTTACCGCGCTTTAGGAGGTGGAAGCAATTAGTTAATATACTTATATTTTTTGATTTGTTTGGTTTAGGAACCGTCCCCGACAAGCGTGTCGTCAGGACGGTTCCTTTTTACTACCAATTCAGGAAATATCAGACCTCTTGAGCAAAGAAACAATCCACAACAAAAATATAGCTCCCACAATAGAGGTTACAAGACTGCCCATAATACCTGTTGCTGCAATACCAAACAAACTGAATACCCAGCCGCCCAGAACACCGCCAACAATACCAACCAATAAATTAATAAAGAGACCGAACCCCCCTCCCCTCATCAACTTACCGGCAACAAAACCAGCAATAATTCCGATAATAATGTACCAAATAAAATACATACGCTTTGTTTTTTAGAGTTTATAATTAATCATCTTACTGATAAAAACAGCTATTCTGTATAAAAAGTTGCCTGAATAAATCTTTTTTTACTTCATTGATAAAATTATTCAGGATGCATTTTCCCTTTTTTCGATCTTCTTTTTCCGGCTTCAGCATTTTCTTTCCCAGCTGCTCTCCCTTCCATCTTTACTTTTGTCGCAAACTTAAAAGACAAAACATGAAGATTAACGTACATTCCATGCCATTATTAAGCCTTGCCGCACTACTTTCTTCCTGTGCTGCCGAAAGCAATGATAAGTCACCAAAGCAAACAATTTGTTTACCATAAAAGTACCTTTAGCATATGAATAAACTAAACGCAATCATTATAGAAGATGATTTTTTATGGAGCCGGCCTTTTCTGGTCTCTTCAAGTAACGGACATTGCCTATTTCTATTCTGAAAACAAAATAACCTTTGCCGTCACCCAAAAAGGACAAGAACACATAATCAACCTGTCTCTGAATAAACAAATGGAGCAGTTAGCCTCCGAACAGTTCTTTCGCGCCAACCGTTAGATTATTATCAGCATTGCTTCCATAGACCGTGCCGAACCTTATTTTAATGGCAAGATAGTAATCAGTGTCCTTCCTCCTTACAAAGTCCAAATCACCATCAGTGAAGAAAAACTTTCTTCATTCAAACTTTGGCTTAATTATTAAGAAATGAAAAAGGAAGATTAAACCAAAACCACTTACTAATCGGTAAACATGATAGCCTCAATGCATATACCTTGTTTATTGATAACACACTCTATAGTCGCCGCCGGAAGCCGGAACTCCAAAATATGCGCATCGGACAAATAGGGACATATATATCTTTGTGAATCAGGATGAAATGTTCTGATACACAGTTCCGAAAATCCAATAAAGCCCCTTACTTTAAAATAGTTAAAGCAAGATTGCGAAAATGGCAAAAAAGGAGGTCTATTTTCTTTCATTAGTCTTTGCAATAGATTTATGTTACTCATGTCAAAAACATGAACTTATCATAAACAAGCGTGTGTCCGAAAGGTTTATCAAAAGTTCCATTTCTTCCGTTACAATATAAAAAAGCAGTCCGGCACAGATATTCATCCATATGCCGGACTGCTTTTATACCATATCCTTCTTACTTATTTCGAAGAATTGGAATCTGGATATTGAACGAGCTCCCATCCTGTTTCATATTCAATGGAGTAATGGAACAAGCTGAATAAAGCACAATCGGTTCATCATTTTCATCCAATAACAGCTGAGGACGTTCCAACCGATCTACCTCTAGCCGCTCTCCATTCTTTAGAATTATTTCTTTATTCATAAACAAAGAATGTTCAGGAAGTTCCCAATGTATACCATCTTCAGCATACATGATGGCCAATCCCGGCTTACCTTTTGTAAATCCTCCCGTGAAATCTTTAAAAACAGCATAGAAACAATTGTCTTTCCGGTGATACCATACAAACGGGTCTTCCGCATTCAATTTCTGGTTATCCCCTGTTTCAAACTCAAATACATAGTCATCCTGCACAATAAAAGGGCCTTCGGGGGCATCGGCTATGGCCACTCCATGCACACCACGCCAAGTAGGATCATAGACATTCCCTTTAAAGTAAAGATAATATTTCTTTTTCAAAGGATGATATACCACTGCCGGATTGACTAAAATGAGATTATCAGGCTTGGTTACGGTTCCTTCAGGTGAGGGTTCCAGTACATTATCAGGCTTCACCCGTGTACGTGGAGCAAGTAAAGGTTGCTCATTACATGAAAATTTACCTTCCAGTAATTCTTTTATGGAATTAAAGCACAATACCCCCAACTTTTGATTTTGCTGGAGTCTGTCTCTTCTGCTTAGTTTTCCCTTTACATGAGCATTTCCACCCGGATCCACCGTAGCACAATAATACAAATAGTATTTTCCGTTATATCTTTTGATATGCGGATTGTGAACCGATTGTGCATCCCATGAACAGCTGTCCGGACGATATCCATCTTTGTTATAGACAATACCTATATCCTTATATCCCCCATAAGGAGAGTCTGATACAGCTACTCCAATCATCGAACCTAGCAACCAAGCATCTATAAATCTAGGGTACTTCGGTCCTGATTTCATAGCGGAATAAAATAAATAATACTTTCCATCTTCCTCTGCCTGAATAGCCGAACCACACCAAATAAAACGATTTTTCAATGAGAAAGCGGAGAAACCGGAAGGGAACTCCGAATTGCCCCGTTGAATAAGTTCTAAATTGACCGGACCGGCCTGCCAGGTATGTTGCGCCCACCCTTGCAACAAAGCAAGGAAGGCGAGACAAACAAATAGTATTTTTCTTTTCATATTCATCACAAACAGATCATTCATTACTGATTTTCTTACAATAATTTACTCCTAACACATCATAATGCCGTCGGATGCTCTCCAAACGGGTACAGAATCTTCCATAATCCTTATTTTCCTTTTTGCTCCACGCCACCTCGGACAAAGCTGCCACACGCGGATAAAGCATATACTCCATCTCATCGAGCGCAGACATATACTCCGTCCACAAATTGGCCTGTACTCCTTTAATATGTTTGGCCTCATCCGCACTCAGGACTTCGGGAACCGGATGATAATTATAAACTTTTTTCAAAGTAATCACCCGATTGGGATTTCCAATTTTCTTTTCATTGACTTTAGACTGAAGACAATTGAAATACATATAAATATTAGGAGACATAATGACATCATATCCGGCTTTCGCGGCATGAATTCCCCCTTTCTCTCCCCGCCATGACATCACGGTAGCACGTTGCAGAATACCTCCTTCCAAGATTTCATCCCAACCGATAATTTTCTTTCCTTTGGTATTCAGATAGTTCTCAATTCGATTGATGAAATAAGTCTGTAATTCAGCCTCTTTTGTCAAATGTTCCTGCTTCATCCGTTCCTGACAGTGTACACAATTTTTCCAACGGATACGAGGGGCCTCATCCCCACCTAAATGGATATAGCTGGAGGGGAAAAGTTCCACCACCTCATCCAGAATATCCTGCATAAAGGTAAAAGTAGATTCCTTAGTACAATAAATGTCATTGAAAACACCCCAACGGCCTTCCACCTCAAAAGGTCCTCCGGTACAAGAATATTCAGGATAAGCAGTCAGTGCCGCCACGCTATGTCCCGGCATTTCTATCTCAGGAATAATTTCCACAAAACGCTTCTTGGCATACGCCACCACTTCTTTGATATCTTCCTGTGTATAAAATCCACCATAGCGTTTGGTATCCCATTCAGTAGGATTGTCCCACATATATCCCACAATCGTTTTCTTACGGTAACCTCCGACGGTAGTCAGTTTGGGATATTTCTTGATTTCGATACGCCATCCCTGGTCATCAGTCAGATGCCAATGAAGGATGTTCAATTTATGAAAAGCAAGCAAGTCGATGTGACGCTTTACATCTTCCTTAGGAATGAAGTGGCGGGAAACATCAAGCATCACTCCGCGATAAGAGAATGCAGGCGAATCTTCTATCACCACACAAGGGATGTTCCATTTTATTTTTTCCACCACCTGCTTGTCACTTTCAATGGCAGAAGGTAATAATTGGCGCAAAGTTTGAAAAGCATAGAAAATGCCTTTAGGGGTTTTGGCATCTATATGGATAGAAGATGAAGAGACTGTCAGCTTGTATGATTCCTCATTGGGAAGAGCTGTGTTAAGCCGGCAACAAATCACATTGGAAGAACGGGGAGTGGAAGAGACCTCCAATGAGAACCCGGCAGCCGTATCAAACAAATCATTCCAGAAAGATACGGCATTGCGCATCTCCTCGTTATCTACTGACAACGTAATTACAGTTTTGTCATTTACCGTAAAATTGCCTCTTTTTTCGATGCACTTTTGCGGCATCGGGATAATGGAAACCGATGCCTGCAAAGTGCCGAATAACAACACTAAAAATGAAAAGGTTAGAATTAATTTCTTCATGGTTTATTTTTTATTTGTTGGATAATTCGGACTATATAAAAGATTTTTATTGCGGATGACCAACTTGCCGTCTTTCACCCACTCTTCCCCTCTTTCCTGCAAATGTCCGGCCATCGCTTTCCGCATCTTTTCCAATGTCTTTCCGGAAGCCTTGGCTTTTGACAAATCATGCAATTCGTATGGGTCTTTTGACAAATCGAACAATTGTTCCTCACCTGTACGGAAAAACCAGATATACTTTATTTTCCCATCCGTCAAAGCACACCAATAATTATCCGCCCAATAAGCGGTGGAATGTTCTATATCAATATATTCACGCCAGGGAGCTTTCCCTTTTTCCAATAAAGGAAGTAAAGACAGACCGTCTATTTCTTCCGGAATCCGGCAGCCGTTCAATGCCAGAAAAGTAGGAAGCAAGTCGCGTAACTCCACTGGAGCCTCTATTTTTTCACCGGGTTTCAGGCTACTTTTCATGTTTTCGGGTAACTTTATAATAAAAGGAATAGCTGCCGAACCTTCATAAGCATACGTTTTACGCCACAAATGATGATCTCCCAACATATCGCCATGATCGGCAACAAAGAGCATATCAGCGCATTGTCATACATTCCTTTCTTTTTCAGTTCATCCACAATGCGCCCTACCTGCTCATCAATAAAAGTAACCGAAGCGTAATAATACTTACGGGAATTCCGGGCATATTCCACTCCATAGTTTCCTACAGCCGCTTCAGGATTTTTTTCGGGATGAGTATCTATTGCCAGATCTTTACACCAGTCACCTACAACGGGAGCGGGTATTTTTCTGCCCTCATACTTATCCACTATTCGCCGGGGAGGATCATACGGACTATGCGGACGGGCAAAAGACACTTTCAAAAACAAAGGCCGTTCAGAAGAATAACCTTTTATCGCCTCCACCGCCCTGTCTCCTGTCCATACGGTAGGATGCAAGCGCTCGGGCAAAGCATACGCTTTCGCTCCGTGGGCATTCCACTCCACCCCTGTACTGTCGGGATTCAGGCCGAAAGCCTGCGTATTGAACCATTTACGATAATCACTCATAAAATAAGGAGACTCCACACGTCCGCTTTCATCCAGAATAGTCACTTCGAATCCATGCAACACATTCTGCGGATGCCAATGCATCTTTCCTATTCCCAATGTGTGATAGCCCAAGTCTTTCAACATCTGCGGCATTTCATATGGATAATGCTCTGCCACCTGTCCATATCCTAACAAGCCATGATGCCAGGGAGACATACCCGTCAGCATACCCGCACGTGCCGGAGTACTGCTTGGAGCAGCCGTATAGGCATTACAAAACAAATGCCCATCGGCTGCCAAGCGATCCACATTTGGAGAAATCACAGCTTCATTTCCCGCACATCCCAATGCATCCCAACGTTGTTGGTCAGTCATTATCAAGATGATATGCGGTTGCTTTTTTTCCGGTTGTGCAGCCTGTCCGGACATAGCGGACAAACCAAGGCTACCGGCCATACACCATCCTACATAGTTATACTTTTTCATTACTTATCAGTTTTTAGAAAATAAAATGTCCAATTCCGCTACCCCCATGCTCTTTTGACCATCCACTGTTGACAAGGCATGGAAACGGATGTAGCGTCCTTTATGCGTCTGCCGGAAAATTACCTGCTGTTCTACAGGATTGTTCTGAATATTGGCAAACTCTCCACGGGCTGCCTCTTCCCATCGGATTCCATCCAAAGAGATCTCAATCATATATTTTACAACAATTCCATTAGCCCATCGTGCCTGATCAGGCAGATAGCTTATACCGGTCATTTCCTTTGCTGATTGCAAGTCAACCTCAAGCACATCTTTTCCAACCCAAGTTGTATGCTGGTTTTCATCAAAAACAAGCATACCGGCTTTATCAGGCAAGGTACTCCAATGAGCCTTACTGCCGGTAAAAGTACGCGTAGCAGTTGTTGACTTTTTCTTTCCGTCCACTGCTATCGCTTTAATAATCCGATCACCGTCTGCCGGAACAGGCGACTGGTAACGAGGGCTTACACCAGGTTGTGGCTCTTTACCATCTGTAGTATAATAGATAGAAGCATCCTTATTGCTGCATACCAACTTCACCTCTCCATTCTTATTTCTGGTAATCACAGGAGCATCCAGCGGAGTTTCCGCTTTAAAGACCTGTATTTCTGCCAGACAAGGTGCCTCCCATGCATCTGTTATCCGTATTCGCAGACGTGAAGCAGTGACTTCGGGAAAACGCAGAATCCGTTTATAACCGATAGTAGTCTGTTCATCCAATTTCTGCCAATTCCCATTATCAAAATATTCTACAACAAACTGCTTTACTCTTTGCCCTTTCTCAATAAACTCTTGCAATAACAAACGGTTGAAAGTTAATTCTTTTCCAAAATCCACTTCCAGTACAGGCGTTTTTGTATCAGCTTCCCAATATGTACCTCGGTTGCCATCCAAAGTATATTTCAACTTCTTACGGTTCTTGCCCGTTACTTTCATTTTCTGATTAACGAGATTCTTCTTTAGTTCAGAGGTATATCGCCGATACCATTCTACCAAACGCAAGGAATCCTGCTCAGGAATCAATCCTTCTTGATTGGGGGTCAGATTAAGCAATAACAAACTGTTACGTCCCACACTCTCATAATAAATGTCAGTCAATTGGGACAATGATTTCAGTTTATGGTCTTCCGAAGCATGATAATACCAACCGGGACGGATGGATACATCAGTTTCTGAAGGAATCCATAACGTACCATCCGCATGTCCGCGCATCCACTGTTTACCATTTGGTATCCCCTTATCATAGAATTCCGGCTTTCTCACTGTACTCCAATGCTCTTCCAAAGCGTACCCTTCCTCATTGCCTACCCAGCGGATGTTCTGTGCACTTCCACCATGCACCACACAGTTGGGTTGCAATTCATATACCATTTCTGTCAAAGATTCCCATGGATAGTAATCTGCGGTAATCTTTCGGGTATGTAAGGAATCCGTACTATAATAACCACGTCCCCCGTTGGCGCCGTCAAACCAAAACTCATACAATTTCCCATAATTAGTCAGCAATTCGCGCAACTGATTGCGGAAGTAAGTGATGTATTCCGGTTTTCCATAATCAGGATGGTTACAATCCCAAGGAGAAAGGTATAATCCCACTTTCATCCCATACTCATGGCAAGCATCCACAAATTCGCGTACCAAATCGCCTTTTCCGTTCTTCCATGGAGAATTCTTCACACTGTATTCCGTATAAGCCGACGGCCACAAACAAAACCCGTCATGATGCTTGGCAGTAAGGATCACTCCTTTCAGTCCCGCTTCTTTACAAGTCCGTATCCATTGACGACAGTCTAACTTAGTCGGATTAAAGATGGCAGGGGACTCGTTGCCATATCCCCACTCCATATCCGTATAAGTATTCACGCTAAAATGAACAAATGCCGTTGTTTCCATCTGCTGCCATTGCAATTGTACCGGTGTAGGTACAGGCAAGGTCTGTGCCTTTACCGGAAAGCATAAAACTCCCAGTATTACACTTAATAAGAATGTCTTATTCATTGTCTTTATTTTACAAAGTCTGTATCGTTATATTGGATTTGCAATTTCTTCAACTCCGCCTGCATATCAGCCAATACTTCACTATAAGCAGGATCATTGATTACATTGTGCATCTCGGCAGGGTCTTTTTCCAAGTCATAAAGTTCCCATGCATCAATGTCATTGTAGAAGTGAATCAATTTATAACGGTCTGTACGTACTCCATAGTGACGTTTCACCATGTGTTCGGCAGGATATTCATAAAAATGATAATATAATGATTTACGCCAGCCCGCAGGCTTCTTTCCTTTTAATAAAGGTAACAAAGACTCGCCTTGAATATCTTCGGGTACTTTTACACCTGCCAGTTCCAGGAAAGTAGGTGCATAGTCTATATTCTGTACCATTTCAGTTATATCACCTTTCCTGTCAAATCCTTTCGGCAAACGCATTATCAACGGAGTACGCATGGATTCCTCATACATGAAACGCTTGTCAAACCATCCGTGCTCTCCCATATAAAATCCTTGGTCTGATGTATAGACAACTAATGTATTATCCAGCAACCCGTTTTCTTCCAGATAATTGAGCACACGTCCTACATTATCATCCAGTGATTTGACTGTTTTCATATAGTCGCGCATATAACGTTGGAATTTCCAATTAGCCAAATCCTTTCCTTGCGGATTCTTCTGATAAAAATCATCGATCACAGGACCGTAGAATGCATCCCACGCGGCACGCTGTCTTTCGTCCATACGTCCGATAAAGCTTTCATACAATGATTTCAAACGGGATTCCTTGTCAGGGCGGAGCATTTTCAGATCATATATCATATCCATATCTTTCACAATACTCATCTCCTGAGCCGCAGCTGCGGAACGGCCCTCATAATCGTCAAAGAAATTATCGGGTAAAGTAAATTCTTTATCTTCGTATAAGGCTAGATTACAGGTATCCGCCATCCAATTACGATGAATAGCCTTATGATGAATAAGCAGACAGAAAGGTTTTTCTTTATCGCGCTTATTTTCCATCCAGTCTATGGCATCATCGGTAATCAGATTAGTGATGTACCCATGTCTCTGAATGGTATCATTGGTTTGTGTGATGAAATCCGGATTATAATAATCACCTTGTCCGGGAACTATTTCCCAATAAGTAAAGCCTGTCGGCAAACTTTCCAAATGCCATTTCCCAATTAATGCAGTCTGATAACCCGCTTTCTGCAATAGTTTCGGAAAAGTTTGCTGCGATGAATCAAATACGCAGGTAGAGTTATCATAAAATTTATTCTCACAACTATGTTTGCCCGTAAGCATACAAGCACGACTAGGGCCACTCAGAGAGTTTGCGACAAAACTGTTTGTAAAACGTACCCCCTCATTGGCTATCCGATCCAAATTGGGTGTATCCATATAACGTTTGTCATAGCAACTCATCATTTGAGCTGTATGATCGTCCGTCATAATATAGACAATATTCAAAGGTTTTTCTGTTACCGGCTCCGTACAGCCGGTCAGAGCGGATATCGCCAATAGTCCGCCATAAATCAATTTGTTTTGATGTTCCATTTAATGGTAATGACTTAAAGTTTAAAAATAAGTTGATCCTTTGTCGCCAAACAAAGGTACTCTCTATTTATATGGCAATCGGGAAAGGAATGTTCCTAAAGAAATAAGATATTTTTTTATAAGGTTTGAAAGTTTATCATCACACTCTTTCATTTGGATAAATCGCATCCGATTTTCTCAAATGGAAGCCGGGGGAATCCATTGATCCGTTGATAAATGAGCGCATCATCCTTAAATCCCTTCAACGGATCAGCAGCATCCACAAACCCTGGATCCGAACCGGTAGCCCAATTGTTATACAATTCCAGCCATTCGCTCTGTCCGCGCACCACATTTCCTATCTTATAAAACAAGTTTCCTTCTATCACATTGCCTTTTGGATAAGAAGTGTCATTGTCCCAATATGCAGCGAGCAAAGGATAGGCCGTACTGTAAGGAGGATTTTTATAATTGACTGTTTGCAAACGCTGGTCAATTATCGCACCTTTCTCTATCATGAATTTGCCCCAGCCCTGCATACGCGCATCTATATGAATGGCAACAGGAGAATCTATAAATATATTATGCCGGTAATGATTATTATGTCCCCCACCGATTAGTACCGGCAAAGACCCTGCTTTGTGATAAATATTACCATAAACTTCCGCTCCGCAAGCTCCGTCATCATGATAAGTAGCCATTACACGATGGCGCGGACTCAATTCATGAAAATAACAATAACGGATAACATTTCCCTGCTCCGAAGGATCACGACCATAATAAACAGCTCCCTGATCATCGACTTCAGAACACACATTCGTTATGTCACACAGTTCTATCACATGGTTATTTCCATGAAACAGGATAGCCATGCTGGGCGCATCATAGATGTCACATTTAGAGATGCGGTTACCCACACCATCCATCCATATTCCGGGACGATAGGATTTCTCAATCCGGTTATAATCATGTATCCGGCAATTCTCCACATAGTTTCCGGCAGAGGTCAATGAGGCTCTGTCTCCTCCTCCAGCAGGTTCAAGGCAAACCATTGACGCCAAGGCGCACCTGTCATAAATCCATATACCGTATGCTGCCCTGTATGAATCATTTTATGTATCGTGTCAATGCTTTCCACACAAATCATGTCATCGGCATAACCGTGCGCAAAGTATCCGCTTATCCACATATTCTCTACCGATTTCCAACTCGAAGGGCGCTCTTCCTGATATCCGAATACAGGGAAAGGAGCCTCTTTCCCTTCCTTAGCCATCCCCGATTCCTGTATTTTTCCAATCATAACCGTAGAGTCATTCGGCCAACGGGCTATTCGCAGAGGCTGGCCATCCGCAAAGATTTCCGTCCATGCCGCCTGGCTGGGCCTTCCGAAACCTGTAGCGTGCAGGGCCCCAGCTCCATCCGGTTTTTCTTGAAGTCAAACTCTCTTATCAGACTTGCGGGCAGAAGCGGATCGCCCAAGCGGAAGTCACTGGGAAAATAACGGATAGGATCCCCTTCCTTCCGTTCCTCCGGAATAATTTTATATGATTTCTCCGGCGCATTCGGATTATGGGGATCCGCATCCTCGCCTATCGTCCAGTTAATTCCGATCTGGCATTGCGGCTCACGGCTTTTGATGGTTCTGTATATGCCTTCTACCGGCCAGCGATAACCGGGTTTCACCCAACTTCCATCAAACCAGAACTCCACTATTATTTTAGTATATTTTTCCGTGATGTCCATCAGTTCGTCCAATTGCTTCAACATGTATGTATTGTACTTCCTGTCCGACTCCACATTGTCAACATCCGCATTGACTTTCCTGTCCCACAACGAGTAATACAGTCCCAGCTTCATGCCTTGTCTCTTACATTCCCTAGCTACGGCTTCAATCACATTCGTTTTATTTCCCGAACTTGCCACGTCATAATCAGTATATTTACTGTCCCAAAGACAAAAGCCCTCATGATGTTTTGCCACCAAGATGATATACTTCATACCGGCATCTTTCGCTGTCTTCACCCATTGACAGGCGTCAATCTCCGCAGGGGCATAAGTTTCCACCGGAAAAGATCCGTCTGACCATTCCACATCATGGAATGTATTGATACCAAAATGAATGAACATACCATACTTGCGCTTGATCTGATCTTTCTGGTATTTTGAAGGTTTTTCAGAAGGTATTGCAGTTGAGATACCCGGTTGTGCCTGTGCTACTTCCAACGAGCACAAGAATAAAAATAATAATAACAGTTTTTTCATATTGATTTATTTTTAGAATAAGTCTTGCTTTTTATCTCCATTCATCCGATTTATACACACCGATGACAGCATAACCTCATGCCTTATCCCTCACCTTGCGCACGTTACTTTCAGACCGGAAACAGAATAGAGATTATAGTCCATATCCACTTTGCTTTCAATAACAGCAAAACAAAAAGTCTTTTATTTAATGGCAATTGTGCGGGGGATATTCCTAAATCAAGGAATCTCTTTATTGTGAACTTTCCGCATAATTTAACGAATAAAGTTCGCTTTTTCACGAACTTTCAAGAAAGGACTTCTAATTCTCCTATCCCATGTGGTAATTAAGGGTATCTAGCATTCCACTACCCTATATACATTCCCTTTGACAGTATGCACCCGCCCAACAGAGGCAGAATGCGGCTCAGACTGTAAGCGGTCATGCTCCTTATGACCGAAGGATGAATGGATTTCATACGCCCGAACAACTGGGTGACGGAAAAGGTCAGTACCTTCTGCAGATCATCCTCTACCATAGCGAAGCGGAAGCAGAGGCGGAATACTCCTCTTCGGGTACGTGTTTGTAGAACTTTAGCATAGTGCAGATGGGGGTCGGGCACATCGTTTTCCAGACATGCCACTTCGGTTACCTCGGTCAGTACATTGAAACAGAAGTGGTAGTGGGAGGTGAGAAAGGTGGTCACTTCCTGCATCAAGGAATGCGGCTTAGCCTTCTTCTGCACGTCTTTCAAGTGAGCAGAATTCTCCTCTGCTTTTCTGGCTGAAGCTGTCGAAAGGACTGATTCCACTTTTTTGCCGGGATTTCTCCTGAAAAACTATTCTTATTATCCTGCAAGTTGCCTTTACCATTTTCAGCAAAGGTAGCGGAACTTGGCACAAGTTATGGCGAATCTTGGTACAGGATATAGTGCATCTTAGTACAAGTTGCGGTAGAACTTGATACACAGTACATACGTATATATAGGCATACGCTACCGTATGTACAGCCCGACACATACATACGTGTAGACTCATACGTCAGTAACGTGACAGGTCACATGTTACTAATGTTACCGGATGTGTTGCTTTGGTCGTTTACTTCAAAAGAACCGGTCGTTTTTTTAAAATGTCCTTATGTTTTTGGTAAATGCCAGCACCTTTACTTAAAAGGTCAGCATGTCTTGATGAAAAGGCCGGCATGTTTCATGAACCAGCTTAGCTGGTCCGACGGACAAGCCTATCATGTCCGGCAAACCAGCCAAGTCGGTTCATTACACTATCCTCTCACTATGCAGGTGTTCACTTTTCTCCTTTCATTCTGTCATTTCATTTAAAACACACTAGTTATCAATTGGTTAAAAACTGTAAGATCTCCCCTCATTCCCGTTTCATCTGTAGATTCTCCTCCCTTCACAGGAAGGAGTGAAGATACAGAGTGGAGGAAACTGAAAGGGGATGACGGGAAGTCCTGTCACTACCGGAACGCCTGTCAGCAGGGCGTTTTCAAAAGTAGATGAAAGGAAGAAAGAAGAATCTATCTGTTCAAAACCAGTCACGTATACTATCAATCTTTTAGATCAGCAAAACCTTACAAAGTGGATTGGTCAGCAGGATGAATAGACCCATCTCCGCGAAGAGCAATATTCAACAAATAATTAGCTTTATTTTTCTGTGCATAATCATATTCAGCCTTCACTTTCACTGTAAAGATTCATTTTTCACCTCCACATTGAAAATCATTCCAGCCACTAACCTTTCCCAATCTTCTTTTTCCCAATTGTTTCACCTTCATATTAGGCTTGCCAAAATACACTTCTTTAACCAAAGTTTCCGTACCAATGAGCCGAACAACATACTCTTCACCTGTTTGGGTAGAGAAAGCCAATACACCATCCCCTCCTGTCTTTACGGAAACTTTCCTGCCATCTCTGCATCTCAACACTTCACATTTCTTGTCACCCCAAGGATTCTGTAATCGACAAAGATTCCCTTTTAAACTCTTCACACCTACTTGTGTAACCTCAGCCGAATTATTCCTACTTGCAGAAACGAGAAATGCCCCTCTTGCCAACAAAATAAATGCCATAGGAATAGAATCCCATGCAGCAGGCACAGCAGGGAACACTCTGATTTTCCCCTCGTTGCTTTGGAGCATCATTTCATTTATGCCCGTGCAATAATTGCTCATGGGTTCCATACCGCACTGAAAGAAATCATGTGAGCGTATCATATACGTGTCTTTCAACAGATTGTGCACAGAAGCAAGATCGTAAATATTGTCAGGATAACCGGTCACATTGTGCATCAATCCTTGTGGATACATCTGATGTACATTCACCCCGTTCCATATATACTTCAAGGCCACATCTCCTTCTCCCATTCGAGCGGCTATCTGCGGATAAGGATAATGCGCGTTACACTCGTCATCGTGTTTCAACAGATTCACAACAGCTTTTCCCAAGCGAGTGTCTTTATCATCAATACCAATCAGCCCTGCCGGAAAAGCTACGGCACCACCGTTACCCCAAATCCATGGAGAATAACGCTTTTCCGTATAATACTCCTCGGCAGGAGAGATTACTTCGCCACATTCACCAAACTGCTGATAGCCTCTTTCCCATAAATGATTGAGTACGTGACGCCACTGTTTCACCTCATCTTTGTCTACGTTCAATATTTCCGCCGCACGGATACAATCTTTGAAAAGCCTTTCGATGCAATTGCGGTCACTGATAGGATTCTTCACATAAGCGATAGGGGCCGACTCATACAAAGAAGCTTTCAAAAAATATTCATTTTTTTCTTCATCCCATTCCAACCTGTCTAAATAAAAATGAGAAGCTTTCTTCATAAACGTATATGCCCTTTCTTTCAAGAATTCCTCGTCTCCCGTAAATTCGTAATAATCCCAAAAGAGAGAAGCTATCTGTGAAGCAGGAGTAAAATTGTTCCTCAGATAGCGTTTGTCCTTTCCCCATTGTACACCGTTGAAATTATGCGCTTCGGTAATGAGCAATGCATCATGCTCCGCTCCATACTCCTTTGCCAGTTTCTCAGCAAACGGTATCATCTTGAAGTAAGTGTCGAGATAAGGTTTCATCAGCCGCCAATCGTTTTGCGCACACAATCCCCAATATTCCTGCTGCTGGTTCCAATGATGCGGTGTCCCCCAATTAAGTACATCACGGTTCCAACGCCAAAGTCCCCCATTAAAAGCCAGCGGAAACTCACCTCGCGAACCAGCAGACATCAGATAGCGATGCAAGTAATAGATATTCTCCAAATAATCATCACCCAACTTCACAAACGAATTGGACCAGAAATTGCGATACCACTCATCTTTCTCGCGACGCAACTCATCTACCCCCTTCGCTTCTGCCTCATCAAGTAATTTCTTTGCTGCATTTACCGGATCCTTATCTTCGCGATCAGTTACTACACTGACCATAATTGTGAACTTACATTTATTTGTCCGCCATTCGGCACGACGCATATTCACCGTTTCCGGTTCCTCGGACGACTCTACCACCCTGCAAGCTACAGCAAAGTGCAGTCCACCATCCGTTTCTTCCAATATCATTTCGCGAGCATCAGCCATTGCACGCATCTTACCAAGCCCCACTGAAGGGTTCTTCGCAAACCAACCTCCATACCATCCGGTAAAGGAACGGCTCCCCAGTCTTTCCAACGAAACCGTAGCTACCGAATGATTTCCCAACATTTCAGGATCAGGTATATTTTCACATTCCACTATCCATACATTACGATCTTGCGCCAACCAAGTACGAATAGTTGTAGCAGAATAACCCGTAACCGCACGATATGTATTCTCGGCATTTGCCAGCGATAACCGCCCCTCAAACTCTTCCAAATGCATCCAACTGAATACCGGTGCACCAAAATCGATCTTCAGACGAGCCGCATGCTTCAACAATGACATTCCGTATTCTTCTGGTTGTGCCTTTGTCCACAAATCATTTTTATTGATTTGCAATTCGATGCCATTATCATGATTCCACACCATGCCGCCTATATCACCATTACCCATCGGAAAGCCTTCCGCCTCCAGTTGCGTAGGTGAAAAATAAACGATATCATGTTTGGAGAGGTAATCGTCATCTACCTCAAAAGGAGCAGACTGCATTTTCAAATAAGTATAATCTATATTTTTCGTATTTGCCGCTATTCCTCCGGCAAGAAAGAAATACAACATAATCAGTTTTTTCATATTCATGGTATTTACAGAATACAACTGTGCTTATCTAAAATAAAAGATGTTACATACACAAACAGAAAAGACATAAAAGAGAAGGGTTCCTTACACACTCTCTTTTATATCTTCTCCTTAAAAATGATTCTCTTTTTTATATTAATATCCTATAGCCGGTTCATTAGCTATTTTACTCCAACCCGGATTTTGATAAATCGTTGAACTTTCCAAGTCATCAGGATTTGAAGAGGTAAGTGTAAAGTTGATAGCAGAAATAGGCTCTAAGTAATTGGCTGGTATCCAGGTATAACCATCGTATAACAAGTTATTCTTTTTTACAATCTGATTAACACGCAAATAACTGCTGTTTTCTTTGTTGGATACATTAGGTTGCTTATCTGAAGCACCTTCTGGAATCAACAAACTATTACCAGCTTCATCAACATACAATTTTTCCAGTTCGCCACCCCATAAATTAAATCCTTCAACTTGATAATTTTCTACTTGGTCCAAAGCACGCCAACGTTTTAAATCACGCATACGGGTACCTTCACTCATTAGTTCTATGCGTCTTTCACGACGAATATTATATAAGGTGGGGTCTACTAACTGACCGGCAGAATACTTAGCCCAATCATTTTCTTTAGACAAATCGGTAGCAGCAATTGTCATATCGATATTATCAGACACACCTGCACGACTACGAATCTCCTTCCAATACTTTATCGCTTTTGGATCCAAGCTTCCATTTTTTTCATAGCAAGCTTCAATATAATTCAAGTTAGCTTCAACAGATCTGAAAAGAAGACATCCATACGTATTGACTGCACCAGAACCGATTACAACTTGAGCTGGATCATAAGTCAAGAATTTACGAACCGTATAACCTGTCGGACATCTATCATTGGTCTGCTCCAATATCTTAGGATATTTATATGTCTCATATGGATCAAGCCTTGAACAATCACTAGGAGCACCCATAAATAACTGTAAACGGTCATCTCTGTCTTTTTTAACATTTTCAATCGTCACGTCACCAGCATAGCCAGAATTTGGCGCATAAATAGGCAATCCATTCTTCATTAAACATGCATCTACTAAACTACGAGTATATCCTAAATCCCCTCCTCCTTTGCAAAGATAAGAACTTACACTATGAGTAACACCCTGCACAGAACTGTATGCTCTCCAAAACAAGACTTCATCTATCGGTTCCATATCAACAGCCGAAAACATTTCAAAATAAGGATTCCAGTTATAAGGATTCGAGTCCGGATTATATATACCGGTATTTTTTGTCAATGAAATACGATCGGCTACTTGAGCAGAAGCATCCATTGCCTGTTCCAAAAACCAATCTACTTCCTTGTCTATATCAATAGAAAAGCCAGCATTATATTCTTGCTGTGCTCCTGGCCATCCCGGACCACCCGGCACACGGTCTGTACCTTTATGGTATTTCAACCAGGTAGCCTCAAACAAAGCTACACGAGACTTAAACAACAATGCCACATTTTTTGTCAATCTATTCTTACCATTATCGGTAGTCAATGACATCAATTCAATAGCTCTATCTAAATCCTCTATAATAAAACGAGCCACTTTATTACGAGGCTGTCTTTTACTTTCCTCCTTCAACACTTCTGTTTCATCAGGTAATACTTCCGTTACAATAGGAAAATCACCGAGACTTACCAATTTATTGAAATACTGGTAGGCACGCAAAAAATACATTTCTCCAATGTAATGTTTTATCATTACTCCATCGCCTTTTATACTTCCGGCCTCATACTTGGGTAATACTTGTTGGAAGAAATAATTCGCTTTACGGATTTCTGTAAAATCCCATGCTCCTTTATCAGCAGGAGTACGTTTTTCTCCCGGTACCCACAACGCGGTAGAAGCATCCGTTGCGGCCTGGTCATCCGAATTGTTATCAGTTTTTACTAAAGAGATATCAAAATTAAGATAGGATGGGAATTTATATTGTTGAATAGAATAGGCAGCCAAATCACTTTCTGAATTAAAATAAGCATCTGGGGTTATTTTATCCAACGGTTCACAATCTAGAAAATCATTGCAGGATGTCAATACCACTGAGGTAAATAACATGGCTACAGAAGCTACTGTATTTTTTATGTAAGACATATTGTATTTCTATTTAAAAATTAACATTCAAGCCAAAAGATATCACTTTAGATAATGGATAAGTCTTTCCTGATCCCCAATCTCCGGCAGCTAGTGTTTCAGGATCAAACATACTGGCCAGGCTGGTTCCAGTCCACAAATTATCACCAGACACATATACACGGCATCTATTAATGTGCAATTTATTAATCCATTGTTTAGGTAATGTATAACCAATCTGTAAATTCTTCAAACGGATATAAGACGCATCTTGCAGATAACGAGTTTGTACCTGATGATTCTTGTTGCTGGTAAAGTCCGGTCTCGGATAATACCCGTTCAGATTAGCTCCCATAGGATGGCCCTCAGGACGGAAATAATCAAAATGTTCTTCCATCGCCATTGATTGCCAGATATTATTTACAGCTCCCCAAAAAACAGCACCATTAGTTCCTACAATCGGAGCATAATCTCTTTTACCTACTCCCTGAAAGAAGATAGAAACATCAAATCCTTTATAAGAAGCATCCAAAACCAATCCAAAATTATAACGGGGAGTAGAATTACCAATAATCCTTTGATCGCCCGGATCAGCTAATGTACCTTTACCACCATCTACTTTGCCGTCACCATTTATATCAGCATACATAATATCACCGGCACCCCATTTGTTTCCTAATTGATTTTGGCCACCATTAGGTAAAGATGCCAAATGCTCTTTCATTTCTTCATCTGTTTTTGCAATACCTAATGAAGTATACCCCCAAATTTCTCCACTCATTTTTCCTGCATACCAGTCACTGAAAGCATTTGTAGTATTGGGATATTTCACCACTTTTTGCTGGGCATCAGCCAAATTAAACTTCACTCCATAATCTACTTCTCCTATTCTATCGCGCCATGAAAGTTCTATTTCAAAACCATAAGACTTCATATCAGCATTATTTACTATAGCAGGAGCAATACCCAAAACTAAGGGTAATTGTGGAGCAGGACCTACCATATCGACAGTCTTGCGTACAAAATAGTCAAAAGAACCTGTCAATCTATTAGAGAAAGCACCAAAATCAAAACCTACATTAAAAGAACGCACACGTTCCCATGTCAATAATGTACTAACCAATGAAGGAATATCTGCCGTATTTGTTTTTCCTCCATTCACCAGCCAATTACCGGAATTGCTTTTCACGGGTAAGATTTCATAGAATGGGTACAAATTCGATGTATTTTGATTTCCCAATTCACCCCAAGAGCCTCTCAGTTTAAATTGATTGACAACTGATTCCAGCGGTTTCCAAAAATTTTCTCTGGCCACATTCCAACCTAAAGAAAATGAGGGGAAAAAGTTCCAACGCTGATCTTTCATAAAACGGGAAGTTCCATCATAACGTCCATTTACTTCCAGCAAATATTTCTCCTTATAATTATAATTCAAGCGCCCAAAGAAACCGGCAGTAGCCCAATGGTTATAACCGCCCCCCGCTACGTCCTGCTCAGTAGAAGTATCAATTGTAGGTAAATCTGGTACAATAATGCCATCACGCTGAGCACTTAAAGTCCTCACATTTTGATGCTCGGCATTAAATCCACCCATTACTTTGAAATAATGGTCACCCAACTGGCGAGAGTAATCCGAGAAAAGATTGACTGTATAAAATTCATTCTTTGTTCCTTTTTCAATTACTCTGGACTGACCTGGCTGCGTCGCATTAGTGATAGCTATAGCATAAGGTTCTCCATTGGCGTCATGGGCATAAACAGCTTGTCTGTCAGTATGAGTAAAATTAGTTGTAATACGCATATTACCCTGTAAGTGAATATTCCATCCTGGCAATGGAGTGACATCCAACTGCAATTGTTGGAAGTTCTGATCCAAATCTTCCTTCATTCGTCCTCCTTCTTTTAATGGTATAATCTCACTGTTATCCGCCCAATATCCTTGTGGGTCAGTAACAAACGCATTAGGCCATTTACGCATTATTTGGTGGAAAAATAATTGATTCAAATAAGAAGGAGCTTCATAATTAGTACGAAACCATTTGGTATTATAAGAGAGACTTATGTTTTTGTTTATTTTCGCATTGATTTTCCCATTTACAGAATAACGATAATAACTTTCGTCAGCATAATTCAACAAGCCTTCCTGATCCATAAAATTGCCGGACAGATAATAAGAAAAACGTTCCGTACCACCACTCAAGCTCAAGCTGTGTTCCTGAGACATGGCATGGTCTTTGAAAAATACATCATACCAATCGGTATTAGCATTTGCCCAGTTGTGTGTATATGTATTTGAAGTTGTAACCGGAATAATTTTTCCTACTTCTCCACGCTGATAAGCCAAAACATTAGCTATTTGCTCATCACTAAAATAAGCTGCCTGTCCACCATTAGTACGTGCATCATTATAATAATGCATGAAGCGATAGGAATCCATCATATCATAATCAGTAAGAGGACTATTAAAACGAATATTAGTATTATAGCTTACTACCGGTTTACCAGTCTTTCCTTGCTTAGTTGTAATCAAAATAACCCCAAACGGAGCGCGAGAACCATAAATAGAAGAAGCCAATGCATCTTTCAATACAGAAATGCTTTCAATATCCAACGGATTAAGCAAGTTCATATTACCCTCTACACCATCTATCAAAATCAATGGAGAGCCAGTGGAGCCTTTACCGATTGTCCCTGCACCACGAATAGATACGGAAGGAGTATTATTCAACTGTCCACCTTTAGCGTCAACCCCAAAGGTCATTCCCGGTACTAATCCCTGTAAAGCCTGAGATACATTTTGTACAGGACGAGATTCTAAAGCCTTTTCCCCTACTTGACTGACAGCACCTGTCAAATTCACTTTTTTCTGTGTTCCATACCCTACTACTACCACTTCATCCAACACTTCTGTATCTTCTTTTAAAGTCACAGTGACAGGGACACCTACTTTTGATTTCACAACAGACTTACTATAACCTATATATGAAATCTCTAAAGTAACTTCCTTATTAGAAACCACCAATTCAAAGTTTCCATCCATATCAGTCACAGTACCGTTTGTAGTCCCTTGTTCCAACACAGTAGCCCCGATCACGCTTTCTCCCATATTGTCCACTACTTTTCCGATTACTTTAAAAGTAATCTGCTGCACAGTCTGTGTATTGTCAGCATTAGTAGTCAAGACAATCTTCTTATCCAAAATGGAATATTTCACATTTGTACCTTTAAATACCTTCTCCAGCACCTTAAAGATATCACCGTTACGGGAAGTGACTGATACACGACGATTTAAATCAATAAGCGTATTATCAAAGAAGAAATCAAATTCTGATTGTTTCTCAATTTCTTTCAAAATTTCCCCTACAGTCTTATTCTGTACCTCCACATTGACTATAGCCTTCTGCGCATACGATTCGGATGCATGAGCCAGTCCTAGGGAACAAGCAAAGAAAAGAGTAAATAGTTTCATAATTCTTGGGATTTTCTTCGAGGAGAGCCATAGACGATTTGGTATCCTCGAAAATTGGATACTACAATTATTTTTCATACTTTTATAATGACTTAAGTTTTAAAATTAGTTGATTAAGCTTGTCGCCAAACAAGCTTTAATTTGAAAACCGATTTTCCATACGGGAAGATACGCCAATATTTTCCCGTATGTTTTTTGTTACTTTAAGGTGATAGTTCTTTCATATTATATTCAATTTAAGGTTATTTGATTAATAAATCTCTATATGGGTCTTTTTTTGCGACGCATCCTTACCGTCTACATATTTCCAGTGTATATTGGAAGATAATTTAAAGTATTCCAGAATACGCTCCAAACGCTGACTGGTAAAAGTCCCGGTAAAAGCAGCCTTACGTGCAGGATTTTTCTGAATGAACACCACATTATATCGCTTTTCTAAAATCCGTAAAGCATCCTTCAAAGAAGTATTATCAAAAATAATCTTGCCGTCCTTCCATGAAGTTTCCGTTTCACCGGAAGTCTCAAGTAAACGTGCTGTACCTTTTTTTGAATCATACACAACTTTCTGACCGGGGTTTAACACAATCTGTTTTTTGCGGACACCTTCTTGGAAACTGAAGTTGACTTTACCTTTGATTAAAGTAGTAGATACCTCAGGAGACTCTTCGTAAGCCTCTATATTAAAACTGGTTCCTAACACCTCTACCTGTGAACGGTGAACCGTAGACACAATAAAATGTTTCTCCACATCTTTAGTTACTTCAAAATACCCTTCCCCCTTCAACTCAACTTTTCTCTCCTTGCTATTCTTAAAAGAAGAAGGATATCGCAAAGAGGATTCTGAATTCAAAAAAACCACCGTACTATCGGGTAACACTACTGAAGTAGTCATTCCCGGGTTTGTCCTAGCTTCCAACATTTGTACATCTGCATCCTTTCCACCATAATGTTCTACCAAAAAAGTAGCAAGCAGTGGGAGAAATAACACGGCAGCAACACGCTGTGCCCACTCCCACCAAGCCACCTTCCTTCTTTCAGTCTTTTTACCTTTTACCTTAACTAAAGCCTTTTCTGTATTTACATTATTAATTACATGAACGGTATCAGCCGCTAAATAAAGTATTTCCATCTGCTTTACTATCCGGCGATTTTCTTCAGACTCCTTCATCCAATCTTTTACCAGTCTCTGCTCTTCTACCGTTGCAATACCCTCACAATAACGGGGAAGTAACAATTCTATATTCGTTTCATTATACTCCATACGTATGTTTTTAAGTCCTTCTACTTATATGGCAAGCGAGAAAAACACATTCCTAAACAAATATGCATTTATTTTCAAAAATATATTTTCATAGAGAAACTTTTTCAGGATTTTCACGAGTTACATACCGTACAACTACTTCAGGAGCCTCTCCCACTTCTAGTTCACAAGAAAAAGATAGTTCTTCTCATCCACCTTTTGCAAATGCCATTCGAACTGCAGATCTTTCAAACGCTGTTTTTGTTTTTCGGTGAAAACTTAAGCCTCATGTAGTATATCCTAATGTTTGATAGCTTGTAGCAATCGGTCTATTTGCCCATACCGATTTAAGATAGTGGTATTAATCATAACCGACATCAAAACCTGCCGCCTCGGACAAAGCCCCTCCACATCCTCCAAAGTAGAACATTCAAATTCCCGGTCGACCAATCGAATAAGAAACCATCCAAACATACGTGGAAAAAGATTCCTTTGAAAAAAATTTTGGTTCTTAATTCTATTAGCCATTTGTTCCGTACGCATAACTTCTCCCCAAGGCTCACCTCAATTCATTCTTGTGTGAATACGCCATAAATTATGATTCAAACGACTGGCGTCATTTATTAATTATAATTAAACTGAGTATAACAACGGGGCGCAAAGCGGGAAATAGCGTATTCGTCATGCCCGGTATAGGAACATCCCTCCAATCTATCAAAAGAAATCTGACTTAAGCCGATCCTATTCATCAAATCGGCAATCCGGTCTGCCAATGTATCTTGTAAAGCTAAATCCCGGAAAAATACCTTATAGACATGATCAGATAATTTATATAAAGGAGTTTTTGAAGAATGATCTGACGCTTTTGTCATGAAAGCTCCCTTTTTGCAATCCTTCAATAAAAAGAAGTCAGTTTCTTTTTCCATCTTGTTATATATAATAAGTTTATTGTCTATCTGAAGAGTATTCAATGATAGAGGAATTTCAAACAAATCACTTTTCTGAATGCGGATATCTGTCTGGCTTTCGGTGATATCTTCTTTTAAACTCCGAAACACAGCTTAACTATCCTTGGGAAAGTTGTCCACCACTAAGCAATGATTGGGGATGGACACCTAATGCTCCCTTTAAATCACCACAAAAAATTATTAATATTTTAATAGGAATCATTGCCAAAGGAGGTTGTTTATTATTAGGAGTAGGTCTGACGCCATCAAAGACGAAGTAATAAAACGTTTACATGAAACGGAAAAGCCATTTATGCCACTCGTACAACTCCTATATATAACAATGAGAATATATGGTTCACTGCAGACAAAAACGGAAAAACTTTATATGCTATTTACGCTTTATCAGAAGGAGAGGAACTTCCAGAAACAATAAATGGGCCGGCAATATTCCTAACGGTAAAATGATTCCACTACAAGGCAATAAAAATATAAAATATACCAAAGACAAAGGTGTTCTTACCCCGTAACCTCAAAAACGAACCGATAGTATTATGCTTCAAAGTAAAAAATAATTAAATATATTTCCTATGTGCCCTTTGGGCATACATAATACCCAAGGGCACACTACAAACGACTTTAATCAAGACTTCCTCTAAAATAGTATTCCATAGAATAGAATTACTGAAATACAA
>ERZ1027232.392-NODE-392-length-25702-cov-6.970367_pt1 | contig 25702 bp, 22 predicted proteins | sample MGYA00519478_ERZ1027232 | MGnify/ENA primary metagenome ERZ1027232 (study PRJEB26926, sample SAMN06164468) | human gut metagenome | biome: ENVO:00009003; feature: ENVO:2100002; material: ENVO:00002003 | host: Homo sapiens | place: USA | collected 2012 ...
GGACGAGATATGGCGGTTACAAAGACGCACCCTATTAAATCAACCTTAAAGGCTGCGATAGACTATATCTTAAATCCCGAAAAGACAGACGGGAAGCTGCTTGCGTCCTCTTTCGGCTGCGGGCTGGAAACCGCCGATATTGAGTTTGCATGGACGCGGGAAGCTGCCGGAGATCGCGGCACACATTTAGGGCGGCACTTGATACAATCCTTTGCGGTGGGAGAAACCACACCGGAAGAAGCGCACAAAATCGGCATGGAACTTGCCGGGGCGGTATTAGGCGGCAAGTATGAGTTTGTTTTGACAACTCACGTCGATAAAGACCATCTGCATAATCACTTGATTTTCAACGCGGTTAGCTTCGTTGACTACAAAAAGTACCATTCCAACAAGCAAAGCTATCACTTTATCCGGCGCACCAGCGACAGGATATGTAAAGAGCATGGGCTATCCGTCGTCGTACCGGGACAGGACAAGGGAAAAAGCTATGCAGAATACACCGCCGAAAAGCAAGGGACAAGCTACAAAGCAAAGCTGAAAACGGCGATAGATACTCTCATTCCCCAAGTGAAAGATTTTGACGAACTGCTGCGCCGCTTGCAGGAAATGGGGTATGAAATCAAACAGGGCAAATACATTTCCTTTCGCGCTGCCGGACAGGAACGGTTTACCCGCACAAAGACGCTCGGCGCGGCCTATACGGAAGAAGCGATAAAGGAGCGTATCAAGGGCGTGTATGTTGCCAAAACAAAAACGCTGCGGGAAGATAAGAAAATCCGGCTTGTCGTCGATCTTGAAAACAGTATCAAAGCCCAACAGTCGGCGGGCTATGAACGGTGGGCAAAAATCCATAATCTGAAACAGGCTGCTAAAAGCATGAACTTCCTAACCGAAAACAAGATTGAGTATTATAGCGAACTTGAAAGCAAGATAGCCGATATTATGACCGCTCATGACGCGGCGGCAAAGGCGGTTAAGGAAGTGGAACAGCGTATGTCTGATTTGTCGCTGCTTATCAAGCACACCACCACATACCGACAGTTAAAACCGATTTACGATGAATACCGAAAATCGCCGGACAAGGAAAAGTATCTGCGGGGGCATGAGAGCGAAATCATCTTGTTTGAAGCGGCGGCAAAGGCGCTCAAAGAGGCCGGGATCACAAAGCTCCCAAACCTGAACGCCCTCAAAACCGAGTATAAAAAACTGGACATAGAACGGGAACGGCTGTCCGCACAGTACAGCGAAGCGAAACAGAAATTGAAAGAATACGGCATTGTCAAACAGAATGTAGACAGCATTTTGCGGACAGCGCCGGGAAAGGAGCATACGCAGGAACGATGAACATACCGAGAATGAGTTACCCCCAATACCGCAAGGCCCGCAGGCTCACCCATGAGTGCTGCAACTACTGTAACGGAAACTGCCTCCTGCTGGACGATGGGGAGGAATGTGTCTGTGTGCAGAGTATTTCCTATTCGCTGCTGTGCCGGTGGTTCAAGGTGGCCGTCCTGCCGCTGGACGCGGCCCTGTGTGCCGAGATCACCAAAAGCCGGGACGAGATCAAACGCTGCGCCGTCTGCGGAGCTGCGTTTACGCCTAACTCCAACCGGGCCAAATACTGCCCGGATTGTGCGGTGCAGGTGCGCCGGAAGAAAGAGGCGGAACGCCAGCGGAAAAGATACCTCCTGTCTACGCATTTAGGGCGTTAAAAGTCCACGGAAATCAAGGGTTTTTCCGCATGGCCGGCAGGCAGGTGGATAAAGTTATCCTGTTCCCCGCAAAACGGGGTTCTAAATGCGGGAAAAAGGACAAAAAAGAAGCGCCGGATGCAGAGGCTTTGATACCTCTGCGCCCGGCGCTTTTTCAGCCTATTAGCTGATCTACATAGGTAATTAGAGGGTGCAGATGTTTCAGGCGAAACATCTCAAATAACTTATCTGGATTTACCCATTGAACATCCACAACTTCTGTTTCCTGTAAACGCATTTCTTCAATCTTTATATTCTTATGAAATAGCCAAACATCGTAAAAATCCTGCACATTTTCCCGTCTGCTCTGATAAATCAATTTTTCACTTCCGGGAGTAAGCAGTATTCCTAATTCTTCTTTTACCTCTCGGATTGCTCCTTGTAAACTGGTTTCCCCGGAAAGTACAGAACCACCCGTACATTCCCAATAAAGAGGGTATTGCTTTTTCGGATGCCGCTGTGATAAAAGATACTGCCCCTGCTGGTTGACGATCCATACACTCACAGATAAATGATACAGCCCTTTGGGTATGATTTCTCCACGGCACACTGTTATTCCAGACTTTTCCCGTTTTGCATTATATAAATCCCATTTTTCCATTTTCATACCTCTTTGTGTGGGATCGGTGCTTGCCGAAAATCAAGTAAGTAAATATCCGCAATCCTTTCTATTTCTGTACGCTGATCTGCGGAATACTTATCATAAATCCCGCCTGCTAACATACGGGCTGCCTTTGCGCTTTTAATTGCTGGAAGCACATCATCAAACACAATACAGTGTTCAGGTGCAACCCCTAATTTTCTTGCGGCCAATTCAAAGACATCCGAATATTCTTTTCCCCGCTGAACCTCATCTGTTGAACATAGAGCGCCAAATAATTCTAAAATAGAATTGTTCTTTAAGCATGGAATATAGAGCTTTTCCGGCAACCCCGTAGCAACTGCAAGTTTTATTCCATGTTCTTTTAAGCACAGAAGATAATCAAGGGCATAGGGCAGCAGACCGACATGGTTGCTGTATTCCTCGACCGCCATATTATTCCATTCCTCAATAATTCCCTCTACCGTTTCCTGCAATCCAAAAAGATCAATGGTATATTGTGCGGCTTCCTCAAAACTCCTTGCACATATTTCAGTTACATAATTTTCCGGGACGGGAAGATTTCTCTTTTTCAAAAACTGAATATCTATATGCTCCCATACATCCATTGAATCCAGAATTGTTCCATCTAAATCAAAGATTGCCGCATTAAAATCCATTTTTCTTTTCCTTTCCGCAAAATAAATCTTTCAGTTCCGCAGCAGCAGCTTTTATATCAGACTGCGCTATGATGGCAGATACAACAGCCAGCCCGTCAATTCCCATGGGCTTGAAACGCCCTGCATTTCCCTTATTGATACCGCCAATAACAACTATCGGCAAAGAAACGGCTGCGCGGATTTTCTGTAATTCTTCCATTGATACAGAATCAGCGTCGGTTTTAGTTCCAGTAGGGAACATTGCGCCAACTCCCAAATAATCTGCACCATCCTGTTGTGCCTGTATTGCTTCTGCAATGGAAGATGCGGATACTCCCAACAGCATATTTTCCCCAATTACTTTGCGGACGGCAGCCGCAGGTAAATCATGCTGTCCAATATGTACCCCCGTAGCCTGCACAGCCATTGCAATATCTATCCGGTCGTTTATGATAAGGGGAATATGGTATTTATCCGTAACCTGTTTCACGGCAACAGCCTGATTGTAAAATTCTAATGAGGACAATTCTTTTTCTCGGAGTTGTATCATTGTGCAGCCTCCTAAAATTGCCTGTTCCACCGCTTCTGTCAGGCTATCGCAGCTCATTAGTTGACGATCAGTAACAAGATAAAGTGTATAATCAAAGTTCATTTTGCACCTGCCTATTCTTTAGATAAACCATGCTGATACAATTCGTAGAAATGGTGCGTCGGGCCACAGCCTTTCCCAATCGCAAGAGAGTGTTCGATTGCCATTGTGACATATGCCTTTGCAGATTCGACTGCAAGCGGAACACTTTTTCCCTTTGCAAGCTGGGAAGCGATTGCAGAAGAAAAGGTACAGCCTGTCCCATGAGTATTTTTCGTATCAATGCGGGATGTTTCAAAATGGTAGAAATTTTCTCCATCAAATAGGACATCAACAGCATTTCCTATATGATGTCCACCCTTGACAACAATCGCCTTACAACCCATGGCATATATTTTTCTTGCGGCAGCCTCCATATCTGAAACTGTGGAAATCTGCATATCCGCTATTTTCTCTGCCTCTGGAATATTCGGAGTAAGTACATCGGCAAGTGGAATTACTGTGTCTATCAAGGTGGAAACCGCCGTAGGATTCATCAATGGGCAGCCATTTTTGGCATACATAACCGGGTCGATTACAACATTTTGGGGCTTATATTGTAATAGTTTCTTTGCCACCGCTTTCATACATTCTGGTGTAGAAAGCATACCGATTTTTACTGCGTCCACTTCAATATCTTCAAATACGGCGTCAATCTGTTTTTCAATCATATCCGGGGTAATATCTTGGATGTCGATAACGCGGCTGGTGTTCTCTGCAACAACAGAAACAATAACACTCATTCCAAATACGCCGTGAGCAGAAAAAGTTTTCAAATCAGCCTGAATACCTGCACCTCCGCTGCAATCTGATCCGGCAATGGACAATACTTTTTTCATTTTGCATTTTCCTCCATTCTTTCGTTCCGATAGGCCATCTTCCAAAAAGCAAGTTCTAACAAACTTGCTTTCTCAAAAATATCAGCCAGATACTTTTTATTTGCTTCTGATAACCCAGCACATTTATACTCTGCAAAAGCAGACCATTCTTTGCAACTTTCTGCATATTGTTCATCGGCATAATCTTTGATAAAGTCCCAATATCTTGATTCTCTGCTTGTGGGGACAGACGCCAGTTTGCGGAATATATAGCTGTAACTTAACATACAGGGAAGAACCGCCATTAAAATTTCTTCATTCTTTCCATGTGACGCAATCTCAAACATGAAATCAATGTAATTTTGATTTTCAGGCAAAGGGGCGATCAGTTCAATATCATCATCTGTTATGCAAAATTGCTTTAGATAATCCAGCCGCACTTCCGATTCCGTATCATTTACAAAGTTCAGCATGGAGTAGTAAAGCTGAATTTCTCTTAATGTATCAGCATGAAAAATTGCCTTGCCGTATATACGGGCATAGTTTTTCAGATAGATACTATCCTGAATCATATATCTCTTGAACTTTTCAAGAGGTAGCTTTCCAGTTTGCACTTCCTGCACAAATGGGGTAGCTGCACATTCTTCCCAAATGGGGATGTTGTGGGTTAAGATGTCTTTCATAAATGCCATGTTTGATCCTCCTAAGATAAAAAAATAGAGCCTCTAAAACAATTAGAAGCTCTTTCAGACGCAATACGAGCGTAAGAAATTGCTTCCCTACGCCGGTATTAGCCGACAGGTCCAGAGGTCAGGTCTTACCTTTTTCAACTTGTTCAGTTCCCTCGCAAACACATATCATATCTTATTCAATTAAAAAAGGACATTCCCAAAACAGAGAATGTCCAAAAAATACGAATCTGTATTCTTTAGCTCCCTGCGTTGGTATTAGCCAACAGGTTCAAAGGGTCAGGTTTTAACCTTCTCAACTACAAGGTAGTCCCCCTGCTTGAGTATTATTATAGTTAAGAAGTCCCGGAAAGTCAAGGTCTATAGAATTCAAGTTAGCAAACCTTATTGACGGGATTTTTCTGTGCTGCGCTGCGGTTGTGGTGGGGAAGAAATCTCTAATAGGTATTCCACATTGGCCCGAACATTATGAAGTTCTTTCATATCATTTTTGGCCTGCTTATAGGCAGAATAGGCTTTCCGTTTTTGTTCCAGAAGATCGGTGTATTCCTCTCGGAGAGATTTGACAGAGGGGAGCTTTTTGATTCCCAGTTCGTCAAAATGATTCTTCGCTGTCTGGTGCAGTAAGATTTCCGCCTCATGTGCAACACGGAATTAAAAGGCTGAGCGCCAGCGGAAAAGATACCTCCTGTCTACGCATTTAGGGCGTTAAAAGTCCACGGAAATCAAGGGTTTTTCCGCATGGCCGGCAGGCAGGTGGATAAAGTTATCCTGTTCCCCGCAAAACGGGGTTCTAAATGCGGGAAAAAGGACAAAAAAGAAGCGCCGGATGCAGAGGCTTTGATACCTCTGCGCCCGGCGCTTTTTCAGCCTATTAGCTGATCTACATAGGTAATTAGAGGGTGCAGATGTTTCAGGCGAAACATCTCAAATAACTTATCTGGATTTACCCATTGAACATCCACAACTTCTGTTTCCTGTAAACGCATTTCTTCAATCTTTATATTCTTATGAAATAGCCAAACATCGTAAAAATCCTGCACATTTTCCCGTCTGCTCTGATAAATCAATTTTTCACTTCCGGGAGTAAGCAGTATTCCTAATTCTTCTTTTACCTCTCGGATTGCTCCTTGTAAACTGGTTTCCCCGGAAAGTACAGAACCACCCGTACATTCCCAATAAAGAGGGTATTGCTTTTTCGGATGCCGCTGTGATAAAAGATACTGCCCCTGCTGGTTGACGATCCATACACTCACAGATAAATGATACAGCCCTTTGGGTATGATTTCTCCACGGCACACTGTTATTCCAGACTTTTCCCGTTTTGCATTATATAAATCCCATTTTTCCATTTTCATACCTCTTTGTGTGGGATCGGTGCTTGCCGAAAATCAAGTAAGTAAATATCCGCAATCCTTTCTATTTCTGTACGCTGATCTGCGGAATACTTATCATAAATCCCGCCTGCTAACATACGGGCTGCCTTTGCGCTTTTAATTGCTGGAAGCACATCATCAAACACAATACAGTGTTCAGGTGCAACCCCTAATTTTCTTGCGGCCAATTCAAAGACATCCGAATATTCTTTTCCCCGCTGAACCTCATCTGTTGAACATAGAGCGCCAAATAATTCTAAAATAGAATTGTTCTTTAAGCATGGAATATAGAGCTTTTCCGGCAACCCCGTAGCAACTGCAAGTTTTATTCCATGTTCTTTTAAGCACAGAAGATAATCAAGGGCATAGGGCAGCAGACCGACATGGTTGCTGTATTCCTCGACCGCCATATTATTCCATTCCTCAATAATTCCCTCTACCGTTTCCTGCAATCCAAAAAGATCAATGGTATATTGTGCGGCTTCCTCAAAACTCCTTGCACATATTTCAGTTACATAATTTTCCGGGACGGGAAGATTTCTCTTTTTCAAAAACTGAATATCTATATGCTCCCATACATCCATTGAATCCAGAATTGTTCCATCTAAATCAAAGATTGCCGCATTAAAATCCATTTTTCTTTTCCTTTCCGCAAAATAAATCTTTCAGTTCCGCAGCAGCAGCTTTTATATCAGACTGCGCTATGATGGCAGATACAACAGCCAGCCCGTCAATTCCCATGGGCTTGAAACGCCCTGCATTTCCCTTATTGATACCGCCAATAACAACTATCGGCAAAGAAACGGCTGCGCGGATTTTCTGTAATTCTTCCATTGATACAGAATCAGCGTCGGTTTTAGTTCCAGTAGGGAACATTGCGCCAACTCCCAAATAATCTGCACCATCCTGTTGTGCCTGTATTGCTTCTGCAATGGAAGATGCGGATACTCCCAACAGCATATTTTCCCCAATTACTTTGCGGACGGCAGCCGCAGGTAAATCATGCTGTCCAATATGTACCCCCGTAGCCTGCACAGCCATTGCAATATCTATCCGGTCGTTTATGATAAGGGGAATATGGTATTTATCCGTAACCTGTTTCACGGCAACAGCCTGATTGTAAAATTCTAATGAGGACAATTCTTTTTCTCGGAGTTGTATCATTGTGCAGCCTCCTAAAATTGCCTGTTCCACCGCTTCTGTCAGGCTATCGCAGCTCATTAGTTGACGATCAGTAACAAGATAAAGTGTATAATCAAAGTTCATTTTGCACCTGCCTATTCTTTAGATAAACCATGCTGATACAATTCGTAGAAATGGTGCGTCGGGCCACAGCCTTTCCCAATCGCAAGAGAGTGTTCGATTGCCATTGTGACATATGCCTTTGCAGATTCGACTGCAAGCGGAACACTTTTTCCCTTTGCAAGCTGGGAAGCGATTGCAGAAGAAAAGGTACAGCCTGTCCCATGAGTATTTTTCGTATCAATGCGGGATGTTTCAAAATGGTAGAAATTTTCTCCATCAAATAGGACATCAACAGCATTTCCTATATGATGTCCACCCTTGACAACAATCGCCTTACAACCCATGGCATATATTTTTCTTGCGGCAGCCTCCATATCTGAAACTGTGGAAATCTGCATATCCGCTATTTTCTCTGCCTCTGGAATATTCGGAGTAAGTACATCGGCAAGTGGAATTACTGTGTCTATCAAGGTGGAAACCGCCGTAGGATTCATCAATGGGCAGCCATTTTTGGCATACATAACCGGGTCGATTACAACATTTTGGGGCTTATATTGTAATAGTTTCTTTGCCACCGCTTTCATACATTCTGGTGTAGAAAGCATACCGATTTTTACTGCGTCCACTTCAATATCTTCAAATACGGCGTCAATCTGTTTTTCAATCATATCCGGGGTAATATCTTGGATGTCGATAACGCGGCTGGTGTTCTCTGCAACAACAGAAACAATAACACTCATTCCAAATACGCCGTGAGCAGAAAAAGTTTTCAAATCAGCCTGAATACCTGCACCTCCGCTGCAATCTGATCCGGCAATGGACAATACTTTTTTCATTTTGCATTTTCCTCCATTCTTTCGTTCCGATAGGCCATCTTCCAAAAAGCAAGTTCTAACAAACTTGCTTTCTCAAAAATATCAGCCAGATACTTTTTATTTGCTTCTGATAACCCAGCACATTTATACTCTGCAAAAGCAGACCATTCTTTGCAACTTTCTGCATATTGTTCATCGGCATAATCTTTGATAAAGTCCCAATATCTTGATTCTCTGCTTGTGGGGACAGACGCCAGTTTGCGGAATATATAGCTGTAACTTAACATACAGGGAAGAACCGCCATTAAAATTTCTTCATTCTTTCCATGTGACGCAATCTCAAACATGAAATCAATGTAATTTTGATTTTCAGGCAAAGGGGCGATCAGTTCAATATCATCATCTGTTATGCAAAATTGCTTTAGATAATCCAGCCGCACTTCCGATTCCGTATCATTTACAAAGTTCAGCATGGAGTAGTAAAGCTGAATTTCTCTTAATGTATCAGCATGAAAAATTGCCTTGCCGTATATACGGGCATAGTTTTTCAGATAGATACTATCCTGAATCATATATCTCTTGAACTTTTCAAGAGGTAGCTTTCCAGTTTGCACTTCCTGCACAAATGGGGTAGCTGCACATTCTTCCCAAATGGGGATGTTGTGGGTTAAGATGTCTTTCATAAATGCCATGTTTGATCCTCCTAAGATAAAAAAATAGAGCCTCTAAAACAATTAGAAGCTCTTTCAGACGCAATACGAGCGTAAGAAATTGCTTCCCTACGCCGGTATTAGCCGACAGGTCCAGAGGTCAGGTCTTACCTTTTTCAACTTGTTCAGTTCCCTCGCAAACACATATCATATCTTATTCAATTAAAAAAGGACATTCCCAAAACAGAGAATGTCCAAAAAATACGAATCTGTATTCTTTAGCTCCCTGCGTTGGTATTAGCCAACAGGTTCAAAGGGTCAGGTTTTAACCTTCTCAACTACAAGGTAGTCCCCCTGCTTGAGTATTATTATAGTTAAGAAGTCCCGGAAAGTCAAGGTCTATAGAATTCAAGTTAGCAAACCTTATTGACGGGATTTTTCTGTGCTGCGCTGCGGTTGTGGTGGGGAAGAAATCTCTAATAGGTATTCCACATTGGCCCGAACATTATGAAGTTCTTTCATATCATTTTTGGCCTGCTTATAGGCAGAATAGGCTTTCCGTTTTTGTTCCAGAAGATCGGTGTATTCCTCCCGGAGAGATTTGACAGAGGGGAGCTTTTTGATTCCCAGCTCGTCAAAATGATTCTTTGCCGCCTGGTGCAGCAGAATTTCAGCTTCATGTTCTGTTCGGAATTTTTTGCTGTACCCGGCTTTGCGATATTCTACATAGACAGCCCGCGAATTTCTGTTATTCTGTTTCCTGCTGCGGGCAATCGGGAACTGTCAGCAGCGAAGTATCGATAACAATATCCTCTGCTGGTTTCAAGAGCTCTGTCAAATCGTGCTGCCGTCCCACGTTGGTCACATCAATTTTATTCACGCATATTCCAATCCACGGAAACTGTCTGCTTAATTCATCCATCAAATCGTATATATCAGCAGTTGCCATGAAGCGTTTTGTCAAGTGCTTTTTAGAGTTATTGACGCAACATAGGCTCTTTTTTCCACGATAAAGCCCCACGCGGTCATACATGGGGCTGTGGGATTATGATTGAAGTGGCGAAGTGGCAAAGTGGCAAGGTATCTGGGTTTTGCCACTTGGATTTTGCCAGTTCACTTTTTTAGGGCGTGATACCATGCTGCGCCGATACACTTTGAGGTAATGCGCCCGTCAAGGTTTTTCTTTGCCGCCCGGACAGTACGGGCAGAAATCCCCGCGTCGGCTGCGACTTTCTCTATGCCCTCGCTGGCAAGCTCTTTTCCGTCTGCCAGTAGGTCAAGTATCAGCTTTTCAGCCTGTTCGGTTTTGGTGGCGTTGTTGCCGCCCGCACCGGACAGCAGCTCGTCGGCGGTTATATCATATTCGCCTATCCACTCAAAGCCTGTTTCCGGGTCAAGGCAAAAGGCAACGGGCTTTCCCTCCGGCGCAAGGGAAGATTTGTCGTGAATGATAACACGCACATTCGGCTCACGCTTCACGCGCCCGATTAAAAGGACGCTCCTTGCTGCGGCTCTAAAGTCGATAGAACCTAAGCCCCTGTATGCGCTCTGTCCTCCGGCAGCTTTGTTAAGGTGTCCGATAAGGATAACGGCGCACCCGGTACGCTCCGCAACTTCGGCAAGGCGGCGAAAAATGGGGCGCACCTCGTTTGCCTTGTTCATGTCGGCTTTATCGCCCATATACGCCTGTATGGGGTCAAAGATACTGGTATCAGCAAAGGAGCGTTCAGTTCCTATCTTTCAGGACAGTACAATCCGAAAGCCGATAAAACGGAACTGATTGCCGACTCTTTAGATGTAGACTTACGTTGGCTTTACGGGGAAAATGTGCCTATGGAAAATACTCAAAAAGATGATACTGCCTTGCAATACGTCTTTTACAACAACTCCTGCTCCGAGTATCTTCTTGATGATTTAGATGATATGTATATCGCAATGAAAACACAGTATTCTGCCCTCATTCCACGTTTTTATGTTCTTGTCAACCGAAGCGGAAATGAAATACACATACTGCCATTATTTTTAAGGGAGGATAGTTCTGAATTTTATGATTGTCCGTCTGATTTTTTCCACGCAGACAGGCACAGCATTTTCACAAGAGATTTTGACAGTATCAACGTGAAACTTTCAACTGCTACGATTTACTATTATGGGATTTATACAAAAACTTATGAGCCGAAAGTTACCATGCTTTCCTACTCACAGGCTGATGATTGCTTTTATATCGACAACGGAATACAGGACGGTCACATAAAGGCATTTGAAAAGGAACTGATAAAAGAATCACTCTACTTAAAACACATTGCCCAGTAACAGCCAAGAGGACTTGCAAGGTTTCTGACCTTACAAGTCCTCTGCTGTATCATAGTGATGTTGGCTGTGTCCATTCCGTCAAGGACTGCCCTACGGCGTATCGGCTTCGCCTTGTTCCTTGACCTCACTACGTTTTCTTTTTTTCTTGACACAACAAAAGCACGCACGAATTTTCTTCAATCTTACAGGCTCTCATTCTTTCACATACTCTATCAATTCTTCTATTCCACAATCCAAGTAACTGCACAGTTTACAGATTAGTTGTGCGTCTAATCTCTGAAATTCATTTCTGCAATAACGATTAAAGTTAGACCTCGGTATATCCAATTCCTTACAAATGGTATTCTTACTAATTCCTTTTTCTTTCAGCAGTTCCTCTATGTGAAGTTCCAAATGTCCATACTTCATTGCCTCACCTCTACATAAAAGTATATTCAATAAATCTTTATGTAGTAATTCACTATATGGTGAGGTACTATATAGTTATCCCTATAACTATATAGAAACAGAGGTATGTCAAAATGAAAAAGAAATTATTATTTGCCACTATTATTCTAGTCTTGCTTGCAGGTGTTCTCTATTACATTAGCTTACCCGATTATCTTGTATTTAACAGTATGTCATTCAGCAATGGGGCTAATCGTGATACCGAATTGCAAGTTATCGTATATCAATACTGGAATACCGATGAAGTGGTAGCGGAAATCGAAGCAGAACATAATCAAATCAACGGAACTCCCACTATCCTTACAATCAATCTATACCACTCTAAATGGTCTTTTCACAATGGATATGAACCATTTTATACCACTACTATCAATTATAATTGAAAAGCAAAAGCAGACAGTCAATCAAAAAACTGTCTGCTACAAACTGGAATTTACGAAAATCTTTTTTGAATCTTATACAGCCATATACTACAAATAACAGCTATAAATAATATAAATATAACTGCAATAGAAATAGCATAATCTTTCGGTAATATAACTGCAATCACTCCAGAGAACAAAAGACAAATTCCTATCAATAAAACAGGCTTTCCTAATGCTTTTGCATATCCTTTTCTGTCGTTTGTGGTTTCAAATACTTTGCCATGAACAGAAGAATAATTTCCTTTTAATAGAGAAAAACTAACAAATATGAGAAGAGCAGAACAGAACCACATCATTATACTAAAGCCTATCATAATATATCCTGTGGAGGAGAGTGCCGGATTGCTGTTGGCCAAGACCAGAAGTCCCCAGAGAATGCTGATGCTGCCCATTATCAAAACAAGGGCCGGCCATTGTTTCCGTTCAGCCTTTGTATAGTTGTTGCGTATCTGGCGGACGATGGTTGCAACCAGCGCCACCAAGCTGGAACAGATACAAGCAAGTCCTGCCATGACATGGCCTGCTACATAATATGCATTGTGCTCGCTGCTTTTTGACAATAGCCAGAAGGCCCATATCCATGCCATTACTGCCATAAGGGTGGCAACTGCTATCAGGATATATCCCTGGGAGGAATTGAATGCATCGGCAGGTTGTAGCTGGTCGGTACGTTCCGAGTTGGCGGGAATGAGGGTGAAGCGGGTGGAGGCTGTGGCTGTGGTAGCTACACAAGCTGTGATGAAACCGACTCCGCAAATCACGTGTCCTGCCACGAAATTGCTTGCCGTGGCAGTTTCGTGCATATAATTCCAACCATAGATTACTGTGAGTACGGCTGCCAGGTAACCAATAACCGGAAGTGCGTATCTGGCTATCGGATTGTAGGTATGAATAATTTGTCTAATGATTGTTGCCGCTGTGGCGAACAAGGCAATGCAAATCATCCCTAAGGAAAATACTACCGGACCGGCCACAAATTTTGCCGAATCCAGTCCTTCGTGGAGCACAAAGGCTCCGTAGCCGAAACAGAAAAGGGCCATCAACAAGGGTATAGCCCTGAAAAGAATACTGATACCGTAATTCATAACTGTTGTTTTTAGAGTTTCCCCTTCAAACAGCGTTTCTGTGGCTTTGTTCCTCCTTTTAAGATTTATTTGTGATGAGAAGTGTTTCCCTGTCCGTATTTAGGGAGCCAGCCTCTCCTTTTTCCAGCTGCCATCCGCTTGTTGGGAATAGAGGAAACGGTCGTGTAGTCTGCTTTCCCGTCCTTGCCAGAATTCAAAACGGAAAGGGGTGACGGCAAAACCTCCCCAGTTGTCGGGACGTTTGATACTTTGCCCTATCCATGTTGCCGCTTCGCGGACGAACGCGCGCATTATCTCCATACGGCTGCCGATGACGTGACTTTGGGGTGAAATCCTCGCCCCGATTTTACTTTTGTAAGGCCTGCTTGCAAAATAGGCGTCAGAATCGGCAGGAGCGCATCTTTCAGCTTTTCCTTCAATGTGTATTTGCCTTTCCAGTTTGTGCCATACGAAAGATAAGGATATATACGGATTTGCAGTCAGTTGCCGGCCTTTTCTGCTTTCGTAGTTGGTGAAGAAGATGAAACGGCCATTTTCCACCCCTTTCAGCAACACTGTGCGTGTAGAGGGATGTCCGTCTGACGAGACTGTAGCTACCGTCATGGCGGTGGGCTCGTACTCATCACTATGGATAGCATCGTTCAGCCAATGGTCGAATTGCTCAAAGGGATTGTCGTTGAGGTTACCCGGTGTCAGCCTGCCTTTCTTATATTCTCTTCTGATGTCAAAGAGTTGTGATTTCATTATCGTGTGGTTTTATCAGGAGTGATATATTGTTTTTCTATGTAACAGTCTGAGAGGGCTGAATGTTTTTGTTTTTCTGCGGAAAGAAAAATATGGAAGAAGGAAATGGCTGTGTTGATACTTAAAAAAATGGGGGTGTGTCAAAATTCACCACAGATTACACGGATTAACACAGAATGAGCTTAATCTACTGATAATCAAAGATGCTTATCTGTGCAAATCTGTGTAATCTGTGGTGAATACCAGTTTCGACACACCCTCGGATATTGGAGATTACCTTATGAAGACAAGTGGAAAGTGGACACTGGCATGTCTGCTATTGTAATTTAAACATTACGGGAACTGTGAATTTACAACGGACCGGTTTGCCTCGTTGCTCACCGGGTTTCCATTTGGGCATGGTGGAAATCACACGGATAGCTTCTTTGTCCAGATAGGGATCTACGCCTCTTACTACTTTTACATCTACGATGCTGCCGTCTTTGTTGACAACGAATTGTACTATTACGCGCCCCTGGGTTCCGGTCTCTTGTGCAATAGTCGGGTATTTTATACTCTTACCCAGATATTGCATCAGACTCATGCCATTATAAGAAAACTCGGGATTCTTCTCTACAACTTCAAAAATCTCATCCTCTACCGGAATCTCTTCATCTACGGTTGGAGATATGGGTTTGATGATTACAGCTTCACCGATTTCTTCGGAAGAGGCAATGGCTGTTTCTTTCACATTGTCATTATCATCCACAATTGTCAATACCTCGGCAATTGCAGGAGCTTGAGGGGGTGGCGGAGCTACTAATTCGGGTTGCTCCGTGATAGGAATTTCAATTTCCTGCTCAAATACGTTCTCGGTAATAGCACCGCTCATGTCAATCCTAACATCACGCTTCGACCATTCAAATGCAACGAACATGAAGACCAGCACAATTACATAACCTACAAGTAGCCAACTTGACTTCTTGTTTTCCAGGCTTGCTTTGGATGTTTTCTTGATTTCCATAATTTACAAGATTATTACCGTATAATGGTTGTCGCGAAACTAACATTATACAGATGTGATTAGTAAAATCATAAAACATGCGTGCCCACTTGTTTCTGTATTAAAGATAAGAAAATGAATGTTATGTTGGTGTTTGATATGTAGTTATATATAGTTTTTTAAATTTGCTTTGATAATTTTTCTGCTTGTGGATTAAATAGTGTTGATATGTAAAAAGCACTTCCAACGTTCGCTTACGGAGGAAGTGCTTCACACAAAAACTAAACTAGACTTAACTAAACTATTCTATTGGGGGAGTTTCACAACTCCTATCTGTTCGGTGCAAAGATAAAAAAACATATTTTAATATGCAAAAGGATTCTATAATAAATCGACGTTTTTTCCGATTTTATCGACGGATTAGTCGATTTTTTTAGCTTCTTTGGTCTAAAAATTCTTGAAAAGCTTGTTTATAGCTGTCACTTATCGGGATGTAATTCTTTCCGAACACGATGCGGCCACGGTCTATAATACGTATTTTATTCTTCTGAACAATGTAGGAACGGTGGACGCGCATGAAACGCGAGGCAGGCAGAAGTTCCTCCATTGCCTTCATGCTCATGAGAGACAGGATAGGCTTGGGAGAATCCTCCTCGTAGATTTTGAGATAGTCTTTTAGCCCCTCTATGTACAGAATTTTACTCAATTCGATTTGCACCAGCTTATACTCGCTCTTTACGAAGATGCTCTGAATCTCTTCCTTGGGCTGTTGCAGCAATTCAAACCATTGCACAGCCTTGTTGGCAGCCTGCAGAAAGTCGACGTAGGAGATGGGTTTCAGCAGGTAGTCCAGCGCATTGACTTTGTAGCCGTCTATGGCATACTGGTCGAAGGCGGTGGTAAAGACAATGCGGGTGCCGGAATCGACCATCTTCGAAAATTCCAGTCCGTTCAGTTCGGGCATCTGGATGTCGAGGAAAAGCAGGTCGATGTGCTTCTCGGGCAACTCCTTGATGGCTTGTACGGCACTGGAGTATTTACCGACCAACTCCAGAAACGGGGTCTTGTTGACGTAGCTTTCCAGCAACCCTAGGGCGAGGGGCTCGTCGTCTACAATGGCGCACTTCAGATTCATATCTTTATAATTAAAATAGATTTATACTCTTTCATGTCCTCACTCACTCCTTGCTGCCAGTCGTAACGGTCGGGATAGGTCAGTTCCAGACGCTTGCGCACCTGTTCCAGGCCGATGCCGCTTCCGCTTTTATCTGCCACGCTTTTGGGATGATAGCTGTTGGTTATTTCGCAATGTATCTCTCCGGGGCTTTCACTGAAGTGGATACGGATAAAGCTGGGCTCGGTGGGGGAGATGCCATGCTTGAAGGCATTCTCTATGAGGGAAATAAAGATGAGCGGAGCTATTTCCGTACGGCTGTCCGGTCGGACGTCTATCTTTGTTTCCACACGGACGTTGGCGGAGAGACGGATGCGCATCAGTTCGATGTAGTTGCGGATGAAGTCCATCTCCTTGTCCAGGGTGACGAAGTTCTGCTGATTGTCATACAGCACATGGCGCAGCAGTCGGCTCAGTTCCTGCACGGCAGTCTGTGCCTTGTCGGCATCGAAGGCGATGAGGGCGTAGATGTTGTTCAGCGTATTGAGCAGGAAGTGCGGGTTGAGCTGGTTGCGCAGGTTCTTCAACTCGGCTTCCGTGCGGCTTTTCTCGGCTTCGCGGCGGGCGGCGTCCATCTGCGCCCAGCGGCGGCTCAGCTTGATGGCAGCGCTGAGGCCGGCGGTGAGAATCATGGTCGAGACGTCGCGCAAGATGAATATCCATTTGGGAGGCCCCATGTGCTGACCGTCATCATCGCCGCGCATATGGTTTTGGAATGTGTATTCTTGCCAAAGGTGGGCGCCGGTGGTAATGCAGATGATGAGCAGTGTGTTCAGCAGGAGATACTGCCGGATGCGTCCCTCGAACAAGTAGCGGGGAATGAGGAGGCAGTAGTTGATGTAGAATACAAGGAAGAATGAGAGGGTACTGCTGCTACCGTGGCGCAGATAGTCCGCAAGGCTGATATTGAAGCCGCTGCGTGTCATCATCAGAAAGGGGAAACCGATGACGATACCCCAGACAATGATGTGTATCAGGGTTTCGATGCCGCGGCGGCGTGGGTTAGGGAGCTGTTGTTTCATCATGATACAAAGATACGGATTTTAGGTGGATATTGGAAATATCCGCCGCCTGCGAAGCAAATCTCTGTTCGCAGGTTGCGGATAAGCGTTTCCAGGTTGCGGATATGTATCCCAAGCTTGCGGATGTCTATCCCAAGGCTTGGGATAGAGATTATCCTTGGTTTCGCATAACTTTTTTCCCTATTGCCGGAATTTTTTTTCCTAATACTTAAGAACTATTTGGCTAACTTCCGGCAAGGGAGAAAAGGTTATTCGTAGCGTATGGCCTCTATTGGGTCGAGGTCCGCAGCTTTCTTGGCGGGATACCAACCGAAGAACACTCCGGTGATGGTACATACGGCGAAGGAGAGGAATACACTCCACGGCTGGATGAAGATGGGCCAGTGGGCAACGCCCTTCACTATCAAGCTGGCTCCGCATCCGATGATGACACCGATAATGCCTCCGGTGATGCTGATAAGGATGGCTTCGATGAGGAACTGGCTCAAGATGTCGACACCGCGGGCGCCTACACTCATGCGCAGGCCGATTTCGCGCGTGCGTTCCGTCACCGATACGTACATGATGTTCATAATGCCGATGCCGCCCACTACGAGCGAAATGCCGGCTATGCAGGCAAGCAGCGTGGTCATCAGGTCGGTGGTGGAGTTCAGCATGGTGCTGAGTTCCTGCTGGCTGCGAATGGTGAAGTCGTCGTCGTCACTCTCCTTCAGCTTGTGGTTGCGGCGCAGTATCTCGGTGATTTCGTCGGTGGCATTGTCCGTCATGTCCTCGGTGAGGGCGGAGGCGAAGATGCCGCTAAGGTAGGTCTGTGCCAGCAGGCGTTTCATCACGGTGCTGTAAGGGGCAAGCACTACGTCGTCCTGGTCCATGCCCATGGAGTTGTAGCCTTTGGACTTCAGCACGCCCACCACGCGGAAGGGCACTTGGTTGAAACGGATGATACGTCCCACAGGGTCCTCTCCTCCGGGAAAGAGGTTGTCTTGGATGGTCTTTCCGATGACGCACACCTTGGCAGAGGTCTGTATGTCGGCTTCGGTAAACATCTCGCCGTTCTCCACGCTGAGCTGCCGGATTTCGAGATAGTCCGTGCCCACGCCGCTCACGGAGGAGGGGTAGTTGTTGTTGCCCGCGATGAGCTGCCCGCTGGAGGAGACATTGGGGCTGACGGCAGCCAGGAAGTTGGTTTCGTTGTGCAGGGCTTCGTAGTCGGTCAGCTTCAAGGTCTGCATGGCGCTGGGGTCTTGGCGGACACCGCCGCGCATGTCGGCACCGGGGTGAATCATAATCATGTTGGAGCCCATCTCGGAGATTTGCGCCTGGATGCTTTTCTTCGAACCTTGTCCGATGGCAAGCATCGTGATGACGGACGCCACGCCGATGATGATGCCCAGCATGGTGAGGAATGCGCGCAGCTTGTTGTTGTTCAAGGCTCGCAAGGCTATTTTGAAAAGGTTTGTTCCGTTCATATCGTTTTAATGGAAAGTTTAAAATTAATCCCTAATCCTTAATCCCTTATCCCTCATTCCTCCTCCTGCTTAGGCAATGCTGCCAGGGCTTCGGCTGCATTCTGGATTTGGGTGTTGATGGTATCGTCCTTGATTTGTCCGTCGCGCAGCACGATGTTGCGGCTGCTGTACTGGGCTATTTCGGGGTTGTGGGTGACGAAGATGATGGTGCGTCCTTCGGCATGCAGCTTTTGGAACAGTACCAGAATCTCGAAAGAAGTACGGGTGTCCAGGTTACCCGTAGCTTCGTCTGCCAGGATAACGGCGGGATTGTTCACCAAGGCGCGGGCGATGGCTACGCGTTGCATCTGACCGCCGGACATCTGATTGGACTTATGTTCCAGTCGGTCGCCCAGCCCCACGGCTTGCAGGGCTTCGATGGCACGTCTCCGCCTTTCGGAAGCCGAGACGGAGGAGTTATACATCAGCGGTAGCTCCACATTTTCCACGGCAGTGGTTTTGGGCAGCAGGTTGTAACTCTGGAATACGAAGCCGATTTTACGGTTGCGTAGTACGGCGCGTTGAGGCTTGCTCATGGTGCGTACGGAGATACCGTCCAGCAGGTATTCGCCGCTGGTGGGCGTGTCCAGGCAGCCGAGGGTATTCAGCAAAGTCGACTTTCCGGAGCCCGATGTACCCATGATGGTGACAAACTCGCCTTCACGGATGGTGAACGAGACGCCGCGCAGGGCATGCACGGTTTCGTCCCCCACCTGGAAGTTGCGTTTGATATTTTGAAGTTCAATGACTGCTTTATTCATAATTCTTTTTTTGTATTATTTTCCGCTCTTCTTCTTACTTCCCGGAGGGCCAGGCATGAACGGACTCTTCTCACCTCCGGGAGCTTCCTGGCTCATGGCCGGAGCGCCGCTGCCGGGCATGCTGCCGATGGTGGCTTCGGTTACCACTACGGTACCTTCGTTAATGCCGCTGATGATTTCCGTGTTGACTCCGTTGGAGATACCTATCTTCACCGGATGGGCGGTAAAGGTGTTGCCTTCGCGGGTCCAGAGTTTATGTTCCCCTTCGCAATCCTTCACGATATCATTGTCGCCGATAAGCGGTTTTTCGGGGTTGAAGCGCAGGGCACGGGCAGGAGCGCACAGTACGTCTTTGCGGTCGAGGGTGAAGATGGTGACGTTGGCTGTCAGGCGTGGTTTCAGTTTCAGGTCCGGGTTGTGGGCGGAGATGACTACTTCGTAGGTCACAACCGTGCTGGTGCTCGACGTGCTGCTTGAGCTGGCATCTCCCAGACGAATTTGTGTGACCACTCCTTCGAACACGTCATTCGGGTAGGCGTCTACGGTAAACGTGGCGCGCTGTCCCTCTTCCACACCGCCTATGTCCGCTTCGTCCACGTCGGCCACAACCTGCATCTGCGTCAGGTCGGCAGCGATGGTGAACAGTGTCGGTGTCTCGAAGCCGGAAGCCACGGTCTGTCCTGCTTCCACGTCGCGGCTGATGACTACACCGTCGATGGGAGAGGTGATGGTGGCGTAGGAGAGGTTGCGTTCAGCCTTTGCCAGTGATGCCTGGCTGCTTTCGTAGTTGCTCTTGGCCTTCTCGTAGTTATAGACGGACTGCTCATAGTCCGTGGCGGCGATGAGCTGCTTTTCGTTCAGCGTCTTGTTGCGCTCGTAGAGTTTTTTCTGGTACTCGTATTCGGCCTTTGCACCGTTGTAGGCGGCGCGTTGCGAAGCGAGTTCGCTTTGCAGTGTCACGCGGTCCATCTCGGCAATGAGTTGGCCTTTGGTTACTACGGAATTGTAGTCTACATGAATCTTGTCGATGATACCGCTCACCTGGGTACCCACTTCCACTTCCGTCACCGGTTCGATGGTCCCCGTGGCGGTTACGGATTCGGAAATCTCGCCTTTATGGATGGTTGCTGTGGCGTAGGTCACCTTGTGCTTGGCCTTGGCACCACCGAAGAGCCATACGCCGCCGCCCACTATGATTACGGCAGCTACGGCAATGAGGATGATTCTTTTTTTGTTCATATATATATAAGGTATTATAATTCGATTTTTTCTCCTTGATAAAACTTCAGTAGCTGCATATTCAGTATGGCCATGTATTTGGCTTGCAGTGTCTCCTGCTGTGCGCTGAGCAGATTGCTTTTCTCAGTCAGCAGTTCTACGGTATTCTTCATGCCCAGGTTGAACTGCTCTTGAATCAGTTCATAGCTGGTCTGCGTACTTTTCAGTTTCTCTGTGGCGGCGGCGTAGCGCTGCTGGGCGCTGTTGGCATCGAGCCAGAGGGTTTCGATGGTCTTGTACAGCGTTTTTTGGTCGTCCAGCAGGTCCAGTTCGCTGGTCTGCTTCTGAATCTTGGCTTTCTCTACGGCACTCTTGGTCTGCCGGTTGCTGAAGATAGGCACGCTTACGGTGAAGCCCAGCGAGTTGTTCCAGTTCTGTTTGACTTGCTCGCTGAAGGTGAAGTCATTGCCGTTGGCATGGCTGGTTCCGATGCCGGCGCTGAGGCTCAGCGTAGGCAGATAGCCAGCGCGGGCAATTTTGATGTCGAGGTCGGATGTCTGTATATTCAGTTTGCCGGCTTCTATTTCCGGACGGAGCACGAGGGCAGAACGGTAAACGTCCGTTTTGGTGGGCAGGGGTGCCAGTACGTTTTCCGTGCCGAGGGCGGGGATGTAGAGGTTCATCTCGGATTCGCCGTCCAGTTCCAGGAGTTGTTTCAGTTGTAGTTTGTAGTCTTGCAGGGTGGCTTGTGCGGTCACCAGTTGGTACTTGTCGGTGCTTACCTGCGCTTCCAGTTGTGCCAGGTCGCTTTTGGCTATGCTTCCTGCTTCGAGAAGCTGGCGGGCGCGTTCGCATTCGGCTTGGCTCACTTCCAGGGTCGATTCGTTCACTTTCACGGCTTCGGCGGCGTAGAGTATCTGTACGTAGGTTTGTGCGATACTTTCTTCGATGCTGTTCTCGCTCTGTGCTACGCTAAGTTCGGTAATGCGGTTGTTCAGTTGCTGTTGTTTGATGGTGTTGAGGCGCTTCCCGCCGTTGTAGAGGGTCCAGTTGGCATCGATGCCGTAGCTGCCGTTATAGGAAGTCTTGCTCTGGCTGCTGGTGATGTTGTCGCCGTCGATGATGGTGTTTGTCTCGCTCTTCGGGCGATTCACGACACGCTGGCTCACACTGGCCGAAAGGCTGGGGAAGAGAGCGGCTCGGGCGGTCTTTACATCTACCTGGGCACTTTCCGCACTGAGGCGGTTCTTGCGGATGGTGATGTTTTGCTGCAAGGCATAGTCGATGCACGCTTGCAAGTCCCATTGGGCGGGCAGGCTGTCGGCTGGCTGCTCGGAACTGCCGGGTATCTGCGTGGAAGTGCCGTTTTGGGCGGCCACTCCCATACAGCTTGCCATACATAGCGCTATCACTGTCAATCTTTTTACGTTCGTCATATCTTCGTTATTCTATGGTTTTACATTTGCAAATGTAGTAGGGTGGAGAAAGGATTGCAAAAGTGATAGACGTAGAGTGAATTTTCCTCGCCTAAAATCTTTTTTGTACCGATGAATGGGAGAAGTCTTTTTTCTGTTCAACTTTTCACCTTTTTATTTGTTCTTTATATAAAAGTATTTTATATTTGTAATCATTATAATTTTATCGGCATGAAACAGACTGCGGTAAACATTTGGCGTTTTTATTTGGAAGGTTTTCGAAGTATGACGTTAGGGCGTACTTTGTGGCTTATCATTCTTGTGAAGTTGTTCATCATGTTTTTCATTCTCCGCCTTTTCTTCTTCCCACGGTTTCTGAATACCCCCGTGGTGGGCGATGACAAGGAAGGCTATGTCAGTAATGAGCTTATCCATCGGAGTCTGGGCGACTAAACACGGAGACACAGAGTTTATTTCCTTGCCCTTATAAATTCTCCGTGTCTCTCTGTTCTTACCCGATAACTTAAAAACTTAATAACTCATAACTTATAACTCATAACTTGATTCTTATGCTTGGACACATTGACACTTCCCTGATTGACTGGTCGAGAGCCCAATTTGCCTTGACCGCCATCTATCACTGGATTTTTGTGCCGCTGACACTTGGACTGGCGGTAATTATGGGCATCATGGAGACAGCGTACTACCGTACGGGTGACGAATTTTGGAAACGTACTGCCAAATTCTGGATGAAGATTTTCGGTATCAACTTTGCTATTGGTGTAGCAACCGGTATTATTCTGGAATTTGAATTCGGTACGAATTGGAGTAATTACAGTTGGTTTGTGGGCGACATCTTCGGTGCGCCGCTTGCCATCGAGGGTATTTTGGCTTTCTTTATGGAAGCAACGTTTATCGCCGTCATGTTCTTCGGCTGGGATAAGGTGAGCAAGCGTTTCCACCTGGCATCTACTTGGCTCACGGGGCTGGGCGCCACGATTTCTGCCTGGTGGATTCTGGTTGCCAATGCGTGGATGCAGAATCCCGTAGGTATGGAGTTCAATCCCGATACGGCACGCAACGAGATGGTGGACTTCTGGGCTGTGGCAACTTCGCCGATGGCTGTCAACAAGTTCTTCCACAGCGTGCTGTCCGGCTGGGTGCTGGCTGCCGTGTTTGTAGTAGGCGTAAGCTGCTGGTATCTGTGGAAGAAGCGCGAGAAGAAATTTGCGCTGGCAAGTGTAAAGATTGCCGCATGGGTAGGTCTGTGTGCCGCTGTGCTCTCTGCCTGGACGGGTGATGGCTCGGGCTATCAGGTGGCGCAAAAGCAGCCGATGAAGCTGGCTGCTATGGAAGGCTATTATGAAGGGCGGCAAGGTGCCGGATTGGTAGCGTTCGGGCTGCTGAATCCTGCCAAGCATACGTCGCAAGACGGAGTAGATCCATTCCTTTTCCGTGTGGAAATCCCTAAGATGCTGTCGCTGCTTGCCGAGCGCAAGATGGATGCTTTTGTTCCCGGCATCAATGACCTGCTGAAAGGCGGATATCCGTTGAGGGACGGTACCGTAGCGCTTTCGGCAGAAGAGAAAATAGAAAAAGGAAAAACGGCCATCGGTGCGTTTGCCGCCTATCGTGCAGCCAAGGCTGCGGGCAATGAGGCGGATGCAGAGGTGGCTGCCAAAGTGTTGAAAGATAATGTAGCCTATTTCGGTTACGGTTATATCAAGGACGTGAACGAGCTGGTGCCCAATGTGCCCCTTACGTTCTACATGTTCCGTGTGATGGTGATGTTGGGTGGATACTTCATCCTCTTCTTTATTGTGGTGCTGTTCCTGGCCTATAAGAAAGACTTGTCGCGGATGCCATGGATGCATTGGGTGGCTATGCTCACCATTCCGCTGGGCTATCTGGCTGGACAAGCCGGATGGGTGGTTGCCGAGTGTGGTCGCCAGCCGTGGGCCATCCAAGATATGCTGCCCACGAGTGCCGCCATCTCTAAGCTGGATGTAGGCTCCGTGCAGACCACGTTCTTTATCTTCCTGGTACTTTTCACTGTCATGCTGATTGCTGAGGTGGGAATTATGCTGAAGGCCATTCGCAAAGGTCCGGAAACCGAAACGCACACACCGTCACATAACTCATAACTTATAACTCATAACTCACAATGAATGCTTATATATTTCTTCAACACTATTGGTGGTTTGTAGTCTCCTTGCTGGGAGCACTGCTGGTATTCCTGCTGTTCGTGCAGGGAGGTAATTCGCTTCTGTTCTGTCTGGGGAAGACGGAGGAGCAGAAGAAGATGATGATTAATTCTACGGGACGGAAGTGGGAGTTCACGTTTACAACGCTCGTCACGTTTGGAGGCGCGTTCTTTGCTTCGTTTCCGTTGTTCTATAGTACGAGTTTCGGAGGAGCCTATTGGCTGTGGATGATTATTCTGTTCAGCTTTGTGTTGCAGGCTGTCAGCTACGAGTTTCAGTCCAAGGCGGGAAATCTGCTGGGCAAGACAACGTATCGCACATTCCTGGTGATAAACGGAGTAGTAGGTCCGGTATTGCTGGGTGGGGCGGTTGCTACGTTCTTCACGGGGTCTAACTTCTATATCAATAAAGGGAATATCGCAGATGCGGCAATGCCGGTTATCAGCCAATGGGCTAACGGCTGGCATGGGTTGGATGCGCTGCTTAATCCGTGGAATGTGGTGCTGGGGCTGGCTGTGTTCTTTCTGGCACGTATCTTGGGAGCGCTTTATTTTATTAATAATATCAATGAGGATGATTTGGTGAAACGCTGCCGCCGGGCACTCTGGGGAAATACGGCGTTGTTCCTGGTATTCTTCCTGGCCTTCGTCATCCGCACGCTGCTTGCCGACGGCTATGCTGTACGCCCGGAAACGGGAGAGGTGTTCATGGAGCCCTACAAGTATCTGACGAACTTCCTGCAGATGCCGGTAGTGCTGCTTGTATTCCTGGTTGGTGTGGTGGCTGTGCTCTGGGGCATTATCCGCACGCTGTGGAAGCCGGCATTCGACAAGGGTATCTGGTTTGCCGGTGCAGGGACGGTGCTTACGGTATTGGCACTGCTGCTTGTGGCAGGCTATAACAATACGGCCTATTATCCTTCTACCCACGACCTGCAAAGCTCACTCACGTTGGCAAACAGTTGCTCGAGCCAGTTCACACTGAAGGTTATGGCTTATGTCTCTATCCTTGTTCCTTTCGTTCTTGCCTACATCTTCTACGCTTGGCGCAGCATCGACAATCGCAAGATTGATGCGAAGGAGATGGAAGAGGGAGGACACGCGTATTAATTAAAAATTAAGAATTAAAAATTAAAGGAGGATGTGTCACTGTCTCTTATACACATCTCCGAGCCCACGAGACGGAGCTACATC
>ERZ1027232.413-NODE-413-length-24691-cov-7.718867_pt1 | contig 24691 bp, 22 predicted proteins | sample MGYA00519478_ERZ1027232 | MGnify/ENA primary metagenome ERZ1027232 (study PRJEB26926, sample SAMN06164468) | human gut metagenome | biome: ENVO:00009003; feature: ENVO:2100002; material: ENVO:00002003 | host: Homo sapiens | place: USA | collected 2012 ...
GCTCCGTCTCGTGGGCTCGGAGATGTGTATAAGAGACAGATAATACATTTAGTAAAAAGGAGTTTTGGTTATGGCGAAAACTTACTCTATGGATTCTGAGCAGCAAAAAGAAGCATTAGCAAGTGCAAAAGCATTTCTAAAAGCAGCCAAAGTCTTGAACGCACCTGAGAACAACGATGAAATGATACTGATGACCCCTTGTGCAATTAATACTGTATTTTCATGTGAACTGTTCCTTAAAGTACTTATTAGTAAGAGTACAGGAACCTTTAAAGGTTTGCATGGTATATATGATTTATTCCAAGCGTTAGATCAGAATAAAAAGGCCTCAATAGAAACAGCATTTAATAAAAAAGTTGTTTTTTCAAAATTTAGCAACATTTCATACAACTGTCTTACTGATTTTTTGAAAGCAGAAAATGACGATTTTATAGAATGGCGGTATTCATATGAGAATACAAAGCTGTCTTTTACCATAACCGCATGGATAGAATTAGCTGAGATATTACAGAGTGAAGCTGATAAATAATCTAAAAAGCATCTGCTTATAATCAAGCAGGTGCTTTTTTCATGCCCTCACGGAGGAGGTGAACCACATGGCAAACAGAATCAAGGGCATCACCGTAGAAATCGGCGGCAATACCACCAAGCTGTCCAAGGCACTGGAAGGTGTCAACAAAGACATCAAAGGCACGCAGACACAGCTGAAAGATGTCCAGAAGCTACTGAAACTCGATCCTTCCAACACGGAACTGCTCTCGCAGAAGCACAAGCTCCTCGCCGATGCGGTGACAGCTACCAAAGAAAAGCTGGAAGTACTAAAAACTGCCGCAGAACAGGCAAACACCGCTCTTGCAAATGGTGAGATTTCCCAGCAGCAGTATGATGCTTTGCAGCGTGAAATCATCGAAACCGAAAACGAACTGAAACGCCTGACCACAGAAGCAAACAACTCTCACACTGCCTTGGAAAAGATGGGCGTTCTGGGTGAAACGCTGCAGTCCGCCGGGGACAAAATTTCCGGTGTGGGACAAAAGCTGCTGCCAGTCACCGCTGGTGTCACGGCTCTGGGAACCATTGCCGTGAAAACTGGTGCGGATTTCGATTCTGCCATGTCAAAGGTAGCAGCTGTTTCGGGGGCGACCGGTTCAGAGATGGATGCTCTCCGGGAAAAAGCACGTGAAATGGGCAGTAAAACGAAGTTCTCTGCAAGTGAGGCTGCGGATGCTATGAACTACATGGCGATGGCAGGCTGGAAAACCAACGATATGCTCAGCGGTGTCGAAGGCATCATGAATCTTGCCGCCGCCAGTGGCGAAGATTTGGCATCTACTTCGGACATTGTCACAGACGCTTTGACCGCTTTCGGTTTGTCTGCCTCGGACAGCGGACACTTTGCAGATATTCTGGCTGCCGCATCAAGCAATGCCAATACCAACGTCAGCATGATGGGCGAAACTTTCAAGTATGCCGCTCCGGTGCTGGGTTCTCTGGGATACTCTGCTGAAGACTCCGCCATTGCCATCGGCTTGATGGCAAACGCCGGTATCAAATCCTCGCAGGCTGGTACAGCACTGCGTTCTGCCATCACCAATCTGGCAAAGCCAACAGATACAGTAGCATCTGCCATGGAACAGTACGGCATTTCTCTGACAGATAGTTCCGGCAAGATGTACTCTTTACGAGAACTTATGGAACAACTCCGTCAGAAATTGGGCGGATTGTCTGAAGCAGAGCAGGCACAGGCGGCTGCCTCACTGTTTGGCAAAGAGGCCATGTCCGGTATGCTGGCAATCATCAACGGATCCCCAGCGGACTTTGAAAAACTGTCCAATGCCATTGATACCTGTTCGGATACAGTAGACGGCTACAATGGCACGACTGAAAAAATGGCGGCAGTCATGCAGGACAATCTTGCCGGACAAGTAACCATCTTGAAGTCCCAGCTGGAAGAACTGGCGATTTCCTTTTCTGACATCCTGATGCCTACCATTCGCTCCATTGTTTCCCGTATTCAGGAACTGGTGGACAAGCTGAATCAGTTAGACCCGCAGACAAAAGAAACCATTGCGAAAATTGCACTGGTGGCTGCTGCTCTGGGTCCGATGTTGGTGGTGCTGGGAAAGACCATCTCCAGCGTGGGAACGGTCTTTTCCGCAGTGTCCAAACTGCCTGCCCTTTTCTCGGCTGTGCAGAGTGGCATCGGAGCCATTACCGGAGCGTTGGGCGTGTCGCTGGGTCCGCTGCTCGCCATTATCGCAGCTGTTGCCGCTTTGGTGGCTGCCTTTGTGCATCTCTGGAAAACCAATGATGAATTCAAAAGCAATATCATCGCCATCTGGGAGCAGATTAAAAGCACCTTTACCGGATTGACACAGGGCATCACTGACCGGTTAAATGCTCCGGGATTCGACTTTGAGAGTTTCACCGATGTGCTGAAAGCGGCGTGGGATGGACTGTGCAATCTGCTGGCTCCCATTTTTGAAGGTGTTTTTCAGAATATCTCCAACATCTTTTCAGAGTTTACAGGCGTTCTTCTTGGGCTGCTGGATGTTCTGATTGGTCTGTTTACTGGTGACTGGGAGCAGTGCTGGAATGGAATCAAAGGAATTTTTACATCTATCTGGGACTTCATTATCAACACGTTCCGCAATATCATGAATACCCTGAAAGGCATTGCAGATGTGGTATTGGGGTGGTTCGGAACAAGCTGGAACGAAGTCTGGACTTCCATCAAAACATTTTTCGTGGATACATGGAACAGCATTGCTTTCTTCTTCACGGGAATCGTTACCGGAATCCGGGACTTTTTCGTCAACACCTGGACATCCATTTCCAATACCTTCACCACCATTGTCACTGCCATTCAGACGGTGGCAACAACTGTATTTACGGCGATTCGGGATTTCTTCACCACCATTTTTACAGCGATCTACAACTTTTTCAGCACGATTTTCAATGCCATTTACAACGTGGTTTCTACGGTTTTTCAGGCAATTTATAACGTGATTACGACCGTTTGGAATGCCATTTACACCACCTTAGAACCGTTGATCACAGCATTTGGCTATCTGTTTCAGACGATTTTTGAAGCCATTCAAATCATTGTGGGCAGAGTGATGGACTGGATCTCGGAGAAGATCAGTGCCATTTGGAATGCAATCGTGGCATTTTTAACGCCGATTTTAGAAGGTATCCGAACGACATTTGAAACCATCTGGAATGCCATCTCCAATACGATTTCCACGGTTTTGACGGCGATTCAAGATGTGGTGACTACGGTTTGGAATGCGGTGTCTGGTTTCATTTCTTCTGTTTTGTCTGCGATCTGGAATGTAGTTTCTTCCATCTGGAACAGCATCTCCGGCACGATTTCCAGCGTGATGAATGCCATTTTTTCTGTGGTATCCTCTATCTGGAATCAGATCAGTTCTGCGGTTTCCAATGTTCTGAATGCCATCCGGTCGGTGGTATCTAACATCTGGAACAGTATCAAAAGCACCGTTTCCAACGTAATGCAGAGCATTTCTTCTACGGTGTCCAGCATCTGGGACAACATTCGTTCTGCGGTTTCCGACAAAATCAGCGGCATCAAATCCACCATTCAGAATGGATTCGATGCCGCTGTGGGATATATCAGGGGACTGGCTTCGGATGCCTGGAATTGGGGACGGGACATCATTCAGGGAATCATTGATGGCATTCAGAGTGCCATCGGCTGGCTGGCGGACTGCGTCACCAATGTTGCCGATACCATTCGGGATTTCCTGCACTTTTCTGTGCCGGACAAAGGACCGCTGACAGATTACGAGAGTTGGATGCCGGACTTTATGAAAGGGCTGGCAGACGGCATTGACAAGAGCAAGAAGTATGTGGAAAAAGCGGTAGGCGGTGTGGCGAAAGCCATGCAGCTGACCATGGATTCTGATTTGAATTACAGCTTGCATGGAATCTCCGGAGCGATGCTGCCCGACAGTTCCGGTGGGACGGTGAACAATTATTACAATACCGACAATCGAAAAACGGTGAATCAGACGAATCAATCGCCGAAGGCACTGTCACGGTTGGAGATTTATCGGTTGACACGGAATGCGTTGAATGTGTAAATGGTTACAGTCCCGCTCTGACATAATATAATCTATCGGATATTGTTTTTGCGATCTCCATACTGTTCTCATCAAACCCCAATTTTTCAGACTTTTCGGCGACATCTTCTGGGGTAGTACCGTCAGTAACTAAATAACCCCTTGCCGTATGAAAAAATGCACCTTTGTATATGAATACCGTATGCTCATCATAAAACGCAACCCAATAGAACTCATTTTCTGTACATTCTTTGATGATAGAGGAATCATATGGTATGTCTTTATCATTGGCATCAATGTAATAAGTATCTTCTTTTGAAAAGTTTTGATTATTGTAGTTTTCCAAAAAGTATTCGCCGACTTCAATTGCCGTCTTTTCTTCATCAGAATATTCTATTTCTGAAGTTATAGCGTTTGAGCCGATAGCGTTTTCATAAAAGTTTTCCTCAATATTGCAACCACATAGCGATATTACTGAGAATAACAAAATAATCAATATAGGACGTTTCATAAATATCCTGCACTTTCATAATTTTATTTGTGATATAATTATCTCTTTTGCCATTTATTATACCACACCCCACCAGAAAAAACAAGGAGGTATCCCATGTATTTCACCCTCATCCTCGAAAACGAATCCGGCGAACAAGTGAATCTGTCCACCACTGCCAACCAATACATGACCTCCAAAATTGAAGGTCTGAATCCGCCTGCCGGAACGATTTCCACATCTTCCTATGCAGGCATGAACGGCAGCTACCTCAACAACGCTTTCATTGAAAAACGAAACGTAGTCATTTCCTTTGCCATGCATGGCATTGGGATCGAGAAACGGCGGCATCAGCTGTATCGTGTGGTCAAGCCGTCCCGATACATCAAGATTTGGTACAAGACGGCGAACATGGATGTCTATGCCGAGGGGTATGTAGAAACCTGCGAGGTGTCAAATTTCGAGCAGCAGATCAGCGGGCAGATCTCCATTCTCTGTCCGGATATTTACTGGTACAGCCGGGATATTTTCTATGCCTATTACAGCGGCATCACCGGAGCATTTCATTTTCCCTTTCCGGAGGGCGATGCTCCGTTTCCTTTGGGCGTATATTCCAACAGTAATCTGTTCTCTATCACCAATGATGGCGATGAAACCGGATTCACGCTGCGAATCGAGGCACTGTCCAGCGACATTCCGCAGGAAGTGGTGGCAGTGACACCGACCATTTACAACGAAAACGGCGAGTATCTGCAAATCAAAGGCGATATTCTGACCGGCGATGTCATTACGGTTACCACGAAAACCGGAAACAAGACCGTCACGCTGACACGCAATGGCGTGGACAGCAACATTCTGAACCGGCTGGTTTCCGGTTCGACTTGGCTGACCTTGAAGGAAGGCACAAATATCTTTCGGGTCGAGGCAGTTCGTGGTGTGAAAAAACTGCGTGTAACTTTGATGCACCGCAATTCTTATCTGGGGGTTTGAGAAATGCAGTTGGAAATTTACAATCTTATCGCAGAAGAAAACCGCATTTCTGTTTCTTTGGAAGCCATCTGCGACAGTTATTCTTCGCTCTTATGGGACATTGAGTTCTACCAGTGTGGCTGTTTTGAGGTGTATATCGCTGCCAGTCCGCAGAATGTATCCATCTTTCAGCGTGGCAGAATCGTGGCGAGGAGCGATGATACACAGCACTTCGGCATCATTGAATCTCTGCAATTGGAGACCGATGCCGAAAAGGGTGATTACCTGACTGTCACCGGACGGTTTCTTGCCTGTCTGCTGGAACGAAGAATCATCTATCCCACCATCACCGCAAACGGCAACTATGAGGACATCGTCCGCAAAGTGCTGTCCCGCAATGTGATTTCTGCCGGAATCCGCAATCTGCCCGGTTTTTCCATGGGAACGGTGTCCGGTGACTGCTGGCAGAAAACCGCACGAATGCAGGTCAGCTATGACAACATCTTAGAATGGCTGTACAGCCTTTGCGAAACCATCGGCGGTTCGGCAAATGTGCGGCTGGATGGAAATGCACTGAAATGCGACCTGTTTTCCGGAACAGACCGCAGTTTGTTGCAGGATGAAAATCCCCACATCGTATTCTCCGATGCGTACAACAATCTGCTGTCGTTCTCCTATGCGGCGGATGATGCGGTGCAGAAAAACTTCGCCTATGTGCTGGGCTGCGGCGAAGGAAATGCCAGAAAGCGAACCACCTTCTGTTCCGGTGCAGAGCCGACCTATCTTGACCGCTATGAGGTGTATGTGGATGAGCGAAACACGGCACAGGAAGAAGATGTGACCGATGCGGAATATTTAGAAATTTTGAAAAGCAGCGGTGCAGAACATCTGGTACAGCCGAAAACGGCATCGGAATCCGCCATTGCTGCTTTTTCGACCCAGTATCAGTACAACAAGGATTATTTTGTGGGCGACTATGTAACCATGGAACAAAAACGCTTTGGCTTGATTCAGCCTCGAATCCAGCTGATCGGCATGGTGGAGAGTTTCGACCAGAACGGCAGAAGTCTGACCCCGACATTTAAGGAGATGGAGTGAGCATATGGCATTTTCCTATGGATTTTTTAACGCACAAAACCTTGACCGGGTGTATACCGCAGAGGATTTCACCGCATATCTGTCCAGCCTGATTTGCAATGGGATTCTGGATACATACCGGCAGTGCTTTGCACCAACAGTCAAAAATTTATCCGTTACATTCGGCACGGGCAAGGCGTGGATCAATGGTCATTACCTGATCAGCAACACCTTGCATACAGTTGATCTTTCCTCTTATGTAGATGAATCGTTGAATCGCTATGTAGTCATTGGACTGTTTTGTGATTTGTCCACTCGTACCTGTGGGATTCGTGTTCTGGCAGGTACAGCAGCCACCAGCCCAACCATTCCTACCTTTACCAACAACAATGTGACGACTTATCTGACTTTAGCAGTTGTAAGACTGCGTGCCGGAACGACAAGTATTCTGGATTCTGACCTGACAGACTGCCGTGCAGATGAGAGCAAATGCGGTTACTGCAAGTGCATCCTTGGCAAGTGCAGAGTAACAGAGATGCTTGCCGAAATGGCAAAAACAAATGCCACACTGGACGAACTGCAAAAGCGGCTGGATGTGATGAACAGTCAGATTTCCGAACTGCAAACCAAGGTAGATGATTTGACAGCAGGAGAAATCCTAGCGACCGGACAGTGCGGTGAAAACATCTACTATGTTCTCTACGACAACGGCAAACTGCTGCTGCGTGGAACGGGTGCAACCTATGACTATACTTCTCATGATTCTGTGTTCTATCAAAATGGCCAGATCAAAGAAATCGTGCTCAGCAATGGCATTACTGGTCTGGGTGACCGTTTGTTTTATCATTGTGCCAATGCGAAAACGGTATCGCTGCCGGCTACACTGACCAGCATTGGGAATGCCGCTTTTGCACAGGAAGATGCCGTAATCAATTACACCGCTGGTCTGACTTCTGTCACGATTCCGCAGGCGGTTACTGCGATTCAGTCATATGCCTTTTATCACACCGCCATTGCAGAAGTCACTGTGCCTGCCAGCGTGAAAACGTGGGGAAAGTATGTTTTCAGCGGCTGTGCAAAGCTGAAGACTGCTCGTGTTGCGTGTGATTCCATTGGTGCTTTTGCGTTTACAAGATGTACAGCATTGTCCAGCCTTATCATTTCTGCGAATTGCAGAACCTTTGGGGAAAATATGCTGACATACTGTGAAAGTCTAACAGCCATCACATATGAAGGAACGATCGCTCAGTGGAACGCCATCACCAAACCGACCAACTGGATGTCCTCCGGAAAGCATTTTTACAATGACTATCTGCAAAAAGTTCAGTGTACAGACGGCTATTTGGAATATGATCCTGAAAATAATGTGTGGAACGAGGTGAAAAACGGATGATGAAATTTTTAGTGAAACAGCAAAAAATCGAAGCACTGGAGCGAGAGGTTCTTGCCTCTGACCAGATCGCATTTGTTTCGGTGAAGTTCGTGTTTGATGGAGCTTGGAAAACGCTGCACAAGGTGGTGCAGTTCACGCAGTGCGAAGAAACATACAACGTGGTGCTTGGCACAGAGGGAACGACTTGCTTGCTGCCTGCCGAACTACATCCCGGTGCGGTGAAGATGAGTTTGTTTGGCTACGATGCAGAAAGCGACACCACGGTTCGAGCGACCACGTTTCCTGTCACACTGCATATTCGACCATCTGGTTTTGTTGCAGATGGGGATACGTCAATTCCGCCGACGCCGGATCTGTATACGCAGCTTTTGAAAAAGCTTTCCGAGATGCAAACCGGAGCAAACGGAAAGGACGGCTGTTCTGCTTATGAAATTGCCATAGAAAACGGTTTTGTGGGGACAGCTGCAGAATGGTTGGAGAGTTTGAAAGGCAGGGACGGTATTGATGGCAAGGACGGACTACCGGGAAAGGACGGAAAAGATGGTGCAGATGGTTTGCCTGGGAAGGACGGCACAAATGGGAAAGACGGTAGAGATGGGATTGACGGAAAGGACGGCATTTCTCCAGATTTGACAAATTATCCGGATACCGATGCTGTAAAAGCACTGGTTCAGGACGCTGTTCAGCCACTTTTACAGCAGGCACACATTCATAAAAATCTGAATGTTTTAGATGATTTGACGGCAGATGAACTCTTTTTGCTACGTGCTCTTCAGGAATTCGAGGATGATACAACTTACAATATCCAAACATTCCGGGAAGCCATTGCAGCACTGAATGAAAAGGCACATACCCACGAAAATCAATCCGCATTGGATCAGATCACTGCCGCTAAAATCGCACAATGGGATGGTTTCGGCACACAAATCAATGGGCTTAGCACAAAGATTACAGTCTATTCGGAAAAGACAGAATACACTTTGGAGAGCCTGCAAAAGCAAATCGATAACCTGACAAGCGGCAGAAATTACACCATTCTATTTCAGTCCGGACAGGATGCCATTTCGACCTATGCATCAAATCTCAGCATGATTTTGGACGGCGGATATCAGACAATGACAGATTTTCTGGCTGCCTATCCGCAGTTTTGCAGTGCAGCAAATGATTTTGTGCTATCCTATTCACAAGAGTGCTTCAACTGGGATAAGTCGGTCTTGACCGTTTGTGCAAAGCCATTGTCCCTGACGAAAAATGCGGAAATCGTGATGTCCTATCAGTCGGGTTCCAGCGAAGCCGGAAGTTTGTATCTGGTGCAGAAACCGCAGAAAATTGACATTCCTATTGGTGTGTATGTGAACACAGAGATTGATGCAAATCGTGCGGTTTCTCTGGATTTCCACTGGCTGCAGTCGGATACCTTTATCACCACCATCACAGAATGCACCGGCATTTCTGACGGCGAATATTACCTTGCATGGGTGGGCAGAAGCAACAACTCCCACCCGAAAATCCGATTCCTGAAAGTACTGGAGGACTAAAAATATGATGAAAGATACTATTTGCGTGGCTGTCGGCTTGGTCGGCGGCTTTTTTACTGCCATTTTTGGCGGCTGGGACTCTGCTCTGGTGACACTGGTCGTCTTTATGGCAATCGACTTTTTCACTGGCATCATCACCGCTATGATGAAAAAGTCCAAACACACAGAAAGCGGCGGACTTTCTTCCAAAGCCGGCTGGTTCGGTCTGGCGAAAAAAGTCTGCACTTTAATGCTGATCGTCGTTGCAGTTCGGATGGATATTCTGCTGAATACCAACTACATCCGGGATGCTGTCTGCATCAGCTTTTGCCTGAACGAACTGCTTTCCATCGTAGAAAATACATCGCTCATGGGGATTCCATATCCGCCTGCAATCAAAAAAGCAATTGATGTTCTGCAAACAAAAATCGGCAGAACCGAAGAAACGACCGACAAGGAGGAAAAGTAATATGACTATTTTAAGACCAGATGCAACAACGACATTTGGCGGTGTCACCGTCAACGAATATTTACTTACCAAACACAATCCCAACCACATCGATATGCCCTCTGTTTCCATGGCAGGAAAAATCATTGGTGTGACCGTCCACAATACCGACTGGATCACCGTAGCAAGCGGCACGACCCCTGCGGAACAGTACACAAGGGCAACGGTCAATAACAATATGAATGACGTGCGAGTCCACTATTATGTGGATAATGTGTGTGCATGGCAGAATCTGCCTCACAGCCTGAGTGGCTGGCACGCTGCTGATGGCTCTGGAAACGGCAACAGAAGAACCATCGCCATCGAGTGTATTATGTCCTCTGCATACAATTCCACGGATAAGAAGTCGGAGGACAATTGTGCGAAACTTGCCGCAGCACTTCTGAAACAGTATGGATTGGACATCAACCATCTCTACACGCATACCCACTGGCTGAATGTTCGTGACGGACGAAACGGAACGATTGACCAGTTGAACACCATGTACAATCGGTACAAAATGTGTCCGGCGTACATTTTGCCGCATTGGGCGGAGTTCAAGAAAAAGGTACAGTCTTATTTAAATGCAGGAACTTCCACTATTTCTGCACCTTCTACAAAGCAGATTTACCGAGTGAGAAAGTCTTGGGCAGATGCAAAGTCGCAACTGGGTGCGTATTCCTCTTTGGAGAATGCGAAGAAAGCCTGCAAGGTCGGATATTCTGTATTTGATGCCAACGGAAATGCGGTCTACACCAATGGCAGCAAGTTTACCAAGGGGCAGAAGGTTGCCATTCGTGCCAACACGCCTCTGTTCGCCAGTGCAGAAACTACATCTGTAACCAGAAGAATCAGCGGTACTTACTATCTCTATGACGGCATTGCCTGCAAAAACGGTCGTTATCGGATCACCACAAAGCCGGAGTTCTGCGGAAAGACACCGGTGGGACAGTATGTGACCGGTTATGTTTCTTGGGATAATTTCAATCAGTGAGGATTCTTTTATGGAACAACAAAAATTGATGGATGAACTGAATTACCACCGTGCTCAAAAGCTGACTGATGCGTTATACCATTCCGGTTTGATTTCCTTTGAGGAATATGACAAATTAACGCTCAAAAATCGGCATTCTTTCTCTCCGATTTACGTGGACTTATTGCCGAAAACGCTTGCAATTCCGCCGAAAAAGAGGTAATATGGACACGTCAAAAGGAGGTGCAGAAGCATGAAAACTATTACCAAAATTGAGGCAAATCGCTCTGTAGCTGTTCATCGAAAATGTCGTGTAGCGGCTTATTGCCGTGTTTCCACAGAGCATGATGACCAGATGGAAAGTCTGGAAACGCAGAAGGCACATTATGAAGCGTGGATCAAACTGCATACAGAGTGGGAATCTGCGGGTATCTTTTATGATGCTGGCATTACTGGAACAAAAGCAGAAATTCGTCCTGGACTGCAAGACCTTTTACAGGCTTGCCGCATGGGCAGGGTAGACCGCATTTTGGTGAAATCCATCAGTCGGTTTTCCAGAAATACGGCGGAGTGCCTCGCTCTTGTTCGGGAACTATCAGGAATTGGGGTTTCCGTTTTCTTTGAAAAAGAAAACATAGACACCGGAAGTATGGAAAGCGAATTGTTTCTGACGATACTCAGCAGCATGGCAGAGGAAGAATCTTTATCCATATCCAGAAATGAGAAGTGGTCGGTACAGCACCGGTTTCAAAACGGTACCTATGTGTCATCGTCTTTCCCTTACGGGTATTGCAGAAATGACAGGGGAGAGATGGGGCTCGAACCCGAGGAGGCAGAAATTGTGAAATACATTTTTTCTGCCTTGTTATCCGGAAAAAGTTCTTGTCAGATTGCAGGTCTGTTGGAACAGCAGGGGATCCCTTTCAAGAATGGACGTCATTGGTGTGATGCTACGATTCGTGGAATTGTTGCGAATGAAAAATATGTGGGAGATGTTTTGCTGCAGAAAACGTATACCGATGTACATTTTCATCGGCACAAAAATCATGGGGAAGTGGAATGTTATCTTCTTTCAGATCATCACATACCGATTGTTAGTCGGGAAACTTTTGCAAAAGCAAATGCAGTCATTCGACAGCGAGCTGCCGAAAAAGGCATTGTGTATGGTACAGGAAAGTATCAAAAGCGATATGCTTTTTCCGGAAAGGTGATTTGCGGCAAATGCGGCAGCACTTGCAAACGCAGGATCCACAGCGGCAATGAAATTGCATGGACGTGTGCGGCTCATATTGAAAGTGCTCAAAAATGTCCTATGAAATATGTGCGGGAGGAGGTATTGAAAGCCGCTTTTGTTACGATGTTGAACAAACTGATTTTCAGCAGAAAGCACATTTTGAAACCATTGTTAGAACAGCTGAAAACGAACAGCAATGATGAAAATGTCCGGCGAATGCAGGAACTGCAAAAGCAGCTGGAATCTCATGCTGAAAAGAAAAACACACTGCACCGTTTGTATGCACAAAAGGTCATAGATCCTGTTTTATTCCGGCAGGAAATGAATGCTTTGCAGAAACAAGCGGAGTCCTGCCGTATGGAAATTGCACAGTTGGAACAGGAAACACATGGAGAAACTGAGATAATTGCAGAATTAAAGCAGCTGCTGCGATTTACAGAGCAGCATTCTGCAATGTTGACAGAATTTCAGGAGACATGGTTTTCTGCATTTGCAGAACAAATAATTTTGTATGATCGGAATCATATTGGATTTCGGCTCAAATGCGGTCTGCTGTTAAAGGAGGAAATTTGATGGGACAAATTCCTTACGGCTACCGAATTGAAAACGGTGCTGCTGTGATCGTACCAGAAGAGGCAGCACAGATTCGCCTTATTTTTCAAAATTATATTGCTGGTATGAGTTTACAGTCGGCAGCAAGAGCAGCAGGTCATCCCATGGCACACAGCACTGTTCGTCGAATGCTGCAGCGAAAATGCTACCTTGGAGATGCTTTTTATCCGGCAATTCTGGACAAAGAAACATATGCTCGGGCAAATGCAGAGTGGCAGCATCGTGCAGATGTAATGCAGCGACTTGGAAAAACGAGGAGAAAGCCAGTATGTCCACAGACAAAATTTTTGTTGGAACTGCCGCAGCAAATACCAGAATTAGATGGAAATACGCCATTTCAGCAGGCAGAATATCTTTATCATTTGATACAAAACAAGGAGTAATGCAACAATGCCAAAGGTCACTACAATTCCACCCCGAAAGCAAAGAAATCATGCTGTAGCGTCACAGGAAACTCGAAAGATTCGTGTGGCAGCCTATTGCCGTGTTTCCACGGATACAGAGGAACAGGCAACCAGCTATCAGGCACAAATTGCACATTATGAGGAAGTCATTCACAGGAATCCGGAATGGGTCTTTGCTGGAATCTATGCCGATGACGGCATCAGTGCAACCTCCACAAAACATCGGGAACAGTTCCATCAGATGATTCAGGACTGCATGGACGGAAAGATTGATATGCTCATCACAAAATCCATCAGCCGATTCGCCAGAAACACAGTAGATTGCCTGAATTACATCCGACAGCTGAAAGCACAAAACATTCCAATCTATTTTGAAAAAGAGTCCATCAACACAATGGATGCGAAAGGGGAAGTGCTGATTACCATTATGGCATCTCTGGCACAACAGGAATCAGAATCTCTGAGTCAGAATGTCAAACTGGGAATGCAGTATCGGTTTCAACAGGGAAAGGTGATGGTCAATGCCAGCTGTTTTCTTGGCTATGATAAGGACGAAAACGGAGATCTTGTGATCAATCCGGAACAAGCGGAAACGGTAAAACGAATCTATCGGGAGTATCTGGAGGGAGCAAGCTGTCAGCAGATCGCAAGGGGACTGGAACGGGACGGTATCCGAACAGCAAGAGGAAATACCCGATGGCATGACAGTTCGATTCGGTTAATTCTGGAAAATGAAAAGTATATGGGAGATGCCCTTCTGCAAAAAACATATACTGTGGATTTTCTCAAGAAAAAACGCATTAAAAATAACGGTGAAATGCCGCAGTATTATGTGGAGGACGATCATGAGGCAATTATTCCCAGAGTATTGTTCTTACAGGTGCAGGAGGAAATTGCAAGGCGTGGTTCACAGGTGGATTGTATGGGCAGACGGCGTGGATTTAGTGCAAACCACTGTTTTACTGGTTTGCTTTACTGTGCCGAATGCGGGGAACAATTCCGCAGAATCCATTGGAATAACCGAGGCAGCAAATCTGTAGTGTGGCGATGTATGACCAGATTGGAGAAAAAAGGAGCGTGTCATGCACGAACAGTCTATGAGGAATCTTTGAAACAAGCCTTTGTGGATGCTTTGAATCAATTGACAGGAGGCAGTGAAACATACCTTTCTATCTTACAGGAAAATATGGCTGAGGTGATTGAAATGGAACAATCCGATCTGCCCGAGGAAATACAGAGAAAGTTAGATGTTCTTCAGAAAAAGTTGATCGAATGTGCAGAACGGCATGAGGATTATGAGGAGATAGCACAGGAGATCTTTCGGCTGCGAGAGCAAAAGGAACAGGCTTTAAGGGAAAATGTTTCTCAACAGGAGCAGAAAGACCGTATGCGGGAACTGCAGGAATTTTTGGTTGCTCAGCCGCATCAGATTGCCGAATTTGATGAAACACTGGTTCGGCATCTACTTGCAAAAGTAACGGTTTCTTCCGATCGACTGAATTTTACATTTCAATCAGGTGTCGCGGTTTCCATTGAAAAGTGAACCACTTCAAAAATCCTCCTTTGCAAAATATAAAAGCAGGGGAGGATTTTTAGATTTTATAACGGCATTGTTGTCTTGATTTCTCCTTAAATTTATGGTATACTAAGAAAAAACGGAGGTGCTGCATCATGGGAATCTATCTGAACCCGGGAAATGATTTGTTTTACTCTACGGTCACTTATTCTGAAATTTATGTGGATAAGACCATGTTGATTTCTTTCACCAATAAATGTTTGTTTGGAGAAAACAAGGAGATCTGCGTCAGCCGTCCCAGAAGATTTGGAAAGTCGATGGCAGAGAATATGCTGACGGCTTATTACAGCAAGGGCTGCGATTCGAGAGAATTGTTTTCCAAGTTTCAGATCGCACAGACACCGGATTTTGAAAAGCACCTGAACCGGTATAATGTGATTCACATCGATATGCAGAAATTCCTTGGCAGAACCAAAAATGTCCATGAAATGCTGGACTTCTTGCAGAAACGTGTGCTAAAAGAGATGAAACAGACATTCTCCGTGATAGAGCCGGAAGAAACCAGTTTGATTATTGCGTTGGAAGATCTGTACGGTCAATGTGAAGAAAAGTTTATCTTCATCATTGACGAATGGGATTCCATTTTCCGGGTGCATCGGGATAATGCGACTGCTCAGAAGGAGTACTTGGATTTTCTTCGGGATCTTCTGAAAGGGCAGCCCTATGTGGCACTTGCCTATATGACCGGCATTCTCCCAATCAAGAAATACGGTCAACATTCTGCACTAAATATGTTTGACGAATACGCTATGACCAATCAAAAGCGATTGGCAGCATTTACGGGCTTTACGGAAGAGGAAGTTCAGCATCTCTGTGAGCGTTATCATATGTCTTTTGAACAAACGAAAGATTGGTACGATGGCTATAATGTCAATGGTGTATCCATTTATAATCCAAGATCTGTAACATCAGCGATGATGAACGGCATCTTTGACAGTTACTGGACACAGACTGAAACCTATGAGGCTTTGAAAATGTATATCGTCCGCAATGAGAACGGCTTGCGGGATAAGATCATTCGAATGATTGCCGGAGAACACATTTCTATTAACACGAAAACATTTCAGAATGATATGTGTACTTTTGAAACTGCAGACGATATTCTGACTTTGCTGGTGCATTTGGGCTATCTGACTTACGACTTCGATACAAAAACTGCCTGGATTCCCAACAAAGAAGTGCGGCAGGAATTTCTCAATTCCATCCAGGGGCAGCGGCAGGCGTCTGACTATGAGCTGCGGCCTGCGCCTGACAATCCCGACAGGCCCCGTTCGATCCGGGAACAGATGAAAACCGCCGCAAAGCAGGCCGAGGCTGACCGGGGCCAAGCTGCCCCAAAGAAAAATGCCCCTGACCGGGGCGACAGATAGGAGGACTTTTATGGATCAGGAACGCAATCCCAACAAGAACGCCGAGCTTTCTATGGAGCAGAACTATAATCAGATCGACGGCATCATCAACAATCTGCCTGTGCCGCCCCCGGAGGATAAGCCGCTGGACAAGGTACGGGAACATCCGCCCAAGCGCCGCAGCCGGGAGCGTGAGGAGCGTTGACAAAGAAGCGCGTCCGCAGCGTCCCCATCTATGTGTGGGTACGGCCTGACGAGCTGGAGGTCATTCGGGAGCGCATGGCCGAGGCTGGCATCCGCAACATGAGCGCCTATATCCGAAAAATGGCGCTGGGCGGCTATGTGCTCCACGTTGACCTTGAACCTGTCAAGGAGCTTGTGTCGCTCCAGCGGCGCTGTGCAAACAATCTCAATCAGGCGGCCATCCATGCCAACAGCTACGGCGGCCTGTACCCGGACGAGCTGAAGCGTCTGCAAAAGGACTATGCCGACCTGTGGGGGCCGCTGTCTGATTTGCTGGCCCAGCTCTCTGCCATTGTAACGATGTGACACAGGGGGAACGGCCCCGCGCCGTTCCCCGGCTGTCCGCACCTCTGGTCATTGTGACCAGAAGTGCGGAGGGCCGGGACATCCTTGAGCGCCGATTTTTTCAGAGTTATAATAGACATATACAGGAAAAAGGAGGAACCCCCTATGCGGATCATATTCAAAATTCTTGCCGCTCCCTTTGTGCTGGTGCTGACCCTGCTTGTGGCCGTGCTCTCGTTCCTGCTGAGTCTTTCCGCTGGTTTGCTCTCCATCCTCGCGTCGGTGCTGGGGCTGCTGAGTGTCCTGATGCTGTTTGTGGAGAAAGACATTTCCACGGGGATCGCGGGGCTGCTGATGGCGTTTGCTATTTCGCCCTTTGGCCTGCCCGCGCTGGCCGGATGGCTGCTTGCCAAGCTGGACGAGCTGACCGGCTCCCTGCGGGGCTTCATCATGGGCTGAGTTCTGGTCACGGTGGCCAGAAGATGCAGAAAACGGCGGCTGATCCCATCCGCCGTTTGTCGTATGGAAAGGAGGGATGCCTACGGCCACAACCTACCTCAAATCCCACAAGCGGGCCGATAAGCGGACGGCCCTGCAAAGCCTGAAAGACCGCTTTGACTATGGCCTGAACCCGGAGAAGCTGGGGGCCGTTTCCTCCTACCTCTGCGATCCGGCCACGGCACACGCCGAGTTCATGCTGGTCAAAAATCAGTATCAGGGCGAAACTGACCGCAGGGCCGGACACGGGGCGCTGTGCTACCAGATCCGGCAGGCGTTCCCTCACGGTGAGGTGACGGCGGAGGAGGCCAACCGCATCGGCTATGAAACGGCGATGCGCTGGACAAAGGGCAAGTATCAATTCTTCGTCTGTACCCATATAGACAAAGAGCACATTCATAATCACATCTACTACAATTCCACCGCCTATGACCGCTCCCGGAAGTTCCGCAACTTCATCGGCTCCTCGTTCGCCCTGCGGCGGCTGTCTGACCGGGTATGTCTGGAGTACGATCTGTCCGTGATTACAAATCCCAAGCTCCACAGCAAGGGGCGGTATCTGCACTACGGTCAATGGCTGGGGGACAATCAAAAGCTCTCACAAAAAGAACAGATCCGCCTTGCCATAGACGCGGCTCTGACGGAGCGCCCCGGGGACTTCGCAGATTTTCTCCGGCGCATGGAAACGGCAGGCATACAGGTCAAGCACGGGCGCGGCGGCGTGATCTCATTCCTTGTGCCAAGACAACAGCGGGCGGCCCGTTTCCGGGCGTCCACGCTGGGGGACGGCTACGGCCCCGAGGACGTGCAGGCCGTCATTGACGGCAAGGCTCCCACACGAACGGCCACGGCGCGGAAAGCGCCCGCACCCCGCCGTGTCAATCTGCTGATTGATATTCAGGAGAGGATGCGTCAGGGTAAAGGCCCAGCCTATGAACGCTGGGCCAAGGTGTATAACCTCAAACAGATGGCTGCCGCGCTGCAATATCTGAAAGAGCACCAGCTATTTGAATATGACGATTTGGCCACAAAGACCGACGCCGCCACAGAGCGTTTTCACACGCTGGCCGAGGACATTCAGCAGACCGAGGCCGAGCTTTCCCGTGTGTCTGATCTGATGGCCGCTGTGGTGCAGTACGCCAAGACCCGCCCCGCGTTCGATGGGTACAAGGCCGCCAAGTACAGTCGGAAATACCTTACCGAGCATGAGGCGGAACTGGCCGACTACCGGGCGGCCAAGGCGACAATGGCCGAGCTGCTGGGTGGCGAGAAGCTCCCCAAAATGGACGTACTAAAAGAAAAACGCCGCCAACTGGCGGCGCGGAAAAAGGCTCTTTATTTGGAATACCGCAAGGCCCAGCAGGATATGCGGGAGCTGGTGGCGGTCAAGGGCAGCGTGGATCACCTGCGCGGGCTGACGGACAACCAGCGCAATAAGGAGCAGGCCCGTTAGGGACGGCGACGCAGACAATGTTTCTTCTGGTCACGGTGGCCAGAAGTCCAGCGGGTTTGGGGGCACCCCAACAAGCATTTCCGCAGCGTGGAAATTGCAAGTGTCAATACACTTGCCTTGCTTGCCGCTAACGCGCTCCCCCGTAGGCCCTACGAAAAACGGAGGCCGCGTTTTTACGCCTCCTCCGTTCCGCGGTTTTCTATGATTGCGTTGATAATCCCCTCGACAAGCCGTAGTTCGTTCTCACTGAGAGAATTAAGCAGAATACTGATCCGCTTCTTTGCGGCTTCATCGGCTCCCATATCGGGATAAAAGTATTCGTCCACGGAGATACCGAACATCGTTACCATTTGGAAAAAGGCGTTTAGGCTCGGATGCTGTCCGTCATTTTCGTGATACATAATGGTACGCGGATCGCGGTCAACAATGTATCCTAATTGCTCCTGCGTCATGCCCTCACGCTCACGGGCTTTCTTGATAGCAAGTCCGATCCCGTGAAAGTCAAATTTGCGTTCGTCACGTTCAATTTTCATAGCATCACCACCTAATGTAATTTTACATTTCATGTGGCAACATTTGAACGGCGTCAAATTTCATTTCACTGCATATTTAATTTCGTGCTAAGAGAATTGATGACGCTGAAAATGTGATGTAAAATGTACTTATAATTAAATTTGTCCCGAAGATCAGAAGTTGGTATCTAAAATAAAATCAGAAATATTGTGAGGTTTCTGTGACATTTGGGTGCTACACTGAAAATGAAGGAGTGTGATACCATGCGAATTTTAGTAGTCGAGGATGATCGGCTTTTGAATCATACTTTATGCTATAACTTGAATACTGCGGGCTATGCGGTGGATTCTGCGCTGACAAAATCAGCGGCCGGTAGTTTCTTGACAGAGCAGGACTATGACCTAATTGTGCTGGATGTAAATTTGCCGGATGGGAACGGTTTTGACTTCTGCCGGGAGGTAAAAGAACGCCGTCCCGATACCGCTATTATCTTTCTGACCGCAAATGATATGGAAAGCGATATGCTCAAAGGGTATGAGCTGGGTGCAGAAGATTATGTGACAAAACCTTTCCCTATGAGTGTCTTTCAAAAGAAACTGGCGGTAGTGCTAGGGAGGCTGACAAAACAATATGGTGGTGATACTTATGAGGATGACATACTGACCATCAATTTTTCAGAAATGAGTGCTACTCTATCAGGAAAGCCACTTACATTCACACCACTGGAATATCGACTTTTGAAAATTCTGATGAAAAATCCACAGATTGTTTTGACCCGGCAAGTCTTGTTGGAAAAATTGTGGGACGCAGACGGAAATTTCGTGGATGAACACGCTCTGACTGCGGCTATCAGCCGGGTACGAAACAAAATTGAAACACCCGACCGTCAGTACATCAAAACGGTATATGGTATGGGTTATATGTGGATTGGAGGGGTGCTGAAATGAATGGGCGAAAACTCTCTGTCAACAAAGCCTGTCTCTTTTTAGCTGTTCTCCTGCTGGTGGCAATGGGGACGGTTTCAGCAGCTTTGTATGGGCTAACTCAGAATATAACCGCTGTCTGGTATGTAGTATTGTTCGGCATCTTTGTGCTGCTTTGCGCTGTTTGTTTTATGGTGCTGGTTCGGCGTAAACTGGCAATGTTCTCCGATAGCTTTTGTAGTCTGATAGATAATATGTTGTCCGGGAATATGCAGCCGAAACAGATTATTGAAGAAGAAAGTCTTTTCTATAAAATTGAATATCGGCTGAACCGTTTATATGAAGTCATGCAGGAAAACAAGAACAGCATTGCACAAGAACGGGCTGACCTGCAAGAACTGATTTCCGACATTTCTCATCAGGTCAAGACCCCGATTGCGAACTTGAAAATGATTAACAGCACCCTGCTTGAAAATGAAGTCCCTGTGCAAAAGCAAAAAGAGTTTCTTACAGCACAGGCCAGCCAACTTGATAAACTGGATTTTCTCATGCAGGCTATGATTAAAACCTCTCGTTTGGAAACAGGTGTTATTTCTCTGGAAAAGAAAAGCCAGCCGCTTTATGACACGCTTGCCGCCGCATTGGGAGGTATTCTTCTGAACGCCGAGAAAAAACAGATCAATGTTCAAGTGGACTGCCCGGAGAACTTGGTCGTTTCCCATGACAGAAAATGGACAAGCGAAGCACTGTTCAATATTTTGGACAATGCAGTGAAATATACGCCGGAGGGCGGTCAAATCCGTGTTTCGGTTGAAAGTTGGGAAATGTATGTGAAAATCGACATTGCAGATACAGGCATTGGCATTTCAGAACAGCATCAGGGAGCAATTTTCAAGCGTTTCTATCGAGAGGACATCGTACATGATGTAGATGGAATTGGTATTGGTCTATATCTGGCTCGTGAGATCGTAACCTTGCAAGGCGGTTATATCCGGGTAACATCCGAGGTTGGGAGGGGTTCAACTTTTTCCGTCTTTCTGCCTCGACAATAAAATAAGTACGCTAAAAAACAAAATGTCACAGGCCTATGACATTTGAGATTTAATTAAACAGAGGTATTTTGTTTCCCGTGACATTTCTGTGAGGTTTACCTTTTATGATAGAGCCATCAAAAAGAAAGGGTGGTGTTCTATATGAACATATTACAAACGACAGATTTGAAGAAATATTACGGCACCGAACCGAACATTACAAAAGCATTGGATGGCGTGACCCTATCCATTGAGGAAGGTGAATTTGTTGCCATTGTTGGTACTTCCGGCAGCGGTAAGTCTACTTTGCTGAACATGATGGGCGGGTTAGATACGCCAACTTCCGGCAGTATTAAAGTAAAAGGGAAAGAATTATCGAAACTCAAGGATGAACAGCTTACCATCTTCCGCAGACGTAACATCGGGTTTATCTTTCAGAATTACAATCTTGTTCCTGTGCTGAATGTCTATGAAAATATTGTCCTGCCGGTGGAGCTGGATGGTGATACCGTGGACAAGCGGTTTATGGATGAAGTCGTGAAAATGTTGGCTCTCGATGGGAAGCTGAACAGTATGCCTAACAATCTGTCCGGCGGCCAGCAGCAGCGTGTAGCGATTGCCCGCGCCCTTGTTTCCAAACCAGCTATTATACTTGCAGATGAACCGACAGGCAATTTGGATAGCCGGACAAGTAGTGATGTCCTTGGTTTGCTGAAAGTTACAAGTCAGAAGTTCCATCAAACGCTTGTAATGATTACCCATAACAATGAAATTGCCCAGCTTGCCGACCGAATTATCCGTATTGAGGACGGAAAAATCGCACAGTGACAGGGGGTGACATTGATGGATGATATTTTATTTGGGAACAATAATCAGGCAACAATCAATCGTCTTGCCAAAAGAAGCTACCGCGCTAATAAGCAGAGAAATGTTTTCGTTACCATCGCATTATTCTTGACCGCCTTTATGATTACATCTGTATTTAGTTTGGGGTGCAGTTATTTTGAAACCTATCAAATGCAGCAAATTCGTGCGATGGGCACGACTGCGGATGTGGCAATTACAAGCCTCTCAGAAGAACAATATGAAGAATTGAGCCGATCCAGCTTGGTATCCGTAGTTGGTGTCAGTCAGAGATTGGGCAGCATTGATACATCTGGAATGGACGATGCCCTGCTGAGTATTACTTGGATAGACGAAACAGAATGGCAAGAACACCGTGTACCAACAATTTCGGATATACACGGAGATTATCCGCAAGCAAAAAACGAAATTATGCTCTCTACATGGGCTTTGCGTGCAATGGGGATTGATGATCCACAGATAGGGATGAATATTTCCCTTTCCTATCAACTCGGAACAGATTATCAATATATCTCCGATGAATTTGTTTTGTCGGGCTATTACACAGATTATTCGGCTTCGCGTGCAGGCAACCGTGGTGCCGCTTATGTTTCGAAGCTTTTTGCAACACAAACAGGGCTTCCCTTTGATAGTGTGTCTACCGCAATGATTTCTTTTTCTGATGACAGTAATGCCCTGCGATCCTGTGAAAAACTAAAACGGAAGATTTCGTTTACAGAAAGTCAGTCCTTTGAAATTGTACCTATTGCTCAGAGCAATTCCACCACCATTGTTCTTCCACTGGCTGCTATTATCGTCTTTATCATTATCAGCGGCTATTTGCTGATTTATAACATTCTGTATATCTCAATTTCAAGAGATACACAATTCTATGGACAGCTTAAAACGATAGGCACGACAAAAAGACAAATCAAGCGGATCGTGCGTTCTCAAATATTCAGAACGGCGGTGATCGGTATTCCCAGCGGCCTGATTGTCGGTGGTATTGTTTCGCTTGGATTTGTTCCGTTTGCCATGAATATGATGTACTCAGGCGATACAGACCTTGGGGAGATAGTGTCCTTTTCCCCCATTATTTTTGCGGGTGCCGCAATCTTCACATTTTTTACTGCAATCATCGGCAGCATGAAACCAGCGAAAATAGCTGCAAGTATTTCTCCTGTTGCGGCTTCACGCTATACAGAGGCAAATACAAGGAGTTACCGAGATCATAAGAGCCATAGAACAAAATTATCCCGGATGGCACGAGATAATATTTTTAGAAACCCTAAAAGCGCTTTCCTTACTTTTGCGTCCTTATTTTTAGGCTTAATATTGTTTTTGGTTTCTGCTGGTCTACTATCAAGCCTAAGTCCCAACAATTTTGTAAATCAATGGGGAGAAAGTGATTTCACATTGACTTACAGCATTTCCGAAGAAGGAAACCTGCTCTCTGATGAAATGTTGCAGCAAATTGCAACAATGCAGGGAATTGAAAATCTGCGCGTCACTTATTCCGCTTCACCGTGGCCCACTATGGATGTCATTTACGACGAAAATGTATTCGGGAAATATATTGATTCCTTGGATGGCGTATCAGGTCTTGATTTTTCAAATGCGGAAACACGAAAAAACTATACAGATAATTTTTGGAGCGGCGTTTACGGAATAGATTCCAGATATATCGAAGAACTTAATAAAACGCTTGATAAGCCTATTGACTTAACCGCCTTTGAAAAGGGAGAGTTGGTGGTTTTGTCCGCTATGACGGATGATGAGGGAAACCCATTGATTCAGCCAGGGCAAGCAATCACCGTTGTCGGTGAGTCCGGGGAACAGGTCTTTACAGTGGCAACTGGCTTTCTGGACGCTGATTTTCAGAGTGGTCGAGGAAATGAGAGAGGTACTGCCCCTGATTTGTATATCAGTGAGCAGGCATTAGAGAAGTTGTCTGGAGAAACCAAAATCTTTCGGATTGCTTTTGATACTATTGATAGCAGTTATGACAAAGGGATTATGGAGCAGCTTCAATCCATTACTGCTTCGTCACCGGGCATTACGATTCTGTCACGATATGAAAAGCAGCAAGAAATGGCCGGATATTTGCTGACCTCAAGGATTATAGCCGCAGGGTTGTCCGCTGTATTTTTGCTGATAGGAATTATGAATTTCATTAACACAATGGTTGTTAGTGTAAATACTCGGAAACATGAATTTGCAACACTTGAAAGTATAGGAATGACGAAAAAGCAAATTAGAAATGTATTGCTTTGGGAAGGCGGGTATTATTGGAGTATTTCTTTCCTACTGCTTGCCACACTGGGAACAGCGATATATATTCCAATATACTCAGCCTTTAGAAGAATGGTTCCTTATGCAGCTTTTCACTATCCTGTAATTTCTCTGTTGGTTGTCGCAGCTATTGTTTTGCTGGTCTGCTTGGCAACCCCCGTCATAACTTTCATGCAAAATGTTAAGCAAAGCGTTGTAGAGAGACTGCGGCAGAATTAAATATTTGCGATGAAAACCGGGAGATTATTCTCCCGGTTTTTCAAATCTCACAGGTTCGTGAGATTTCGGCCCATTATTCTGTCGAAACAGCGTGTGTCGGTGACATTTCTGTGAGGATTGCTTGTTAAGATAAGCGCAAAAGGAACAAGCTGCCGGACGACGGCAAAAGAAAAAAAGCCGTCGTAGAGCAGACAATTTGACACGCCCATTTGAAACGGCGGCTTT
>ERZ1027232.425-NODE-425-length-24413-cov-10.797972_pt1 | contig 24413 bp, 17 predicted proteins | sample MGYA00519478_ERZ1027232 | MGnify/ENA primary metagenome ERZ1027232 (study PRJEB26926, sample SAMN06164468) | human gut metagenome | biome: ENVO:00009003; feature: ENVO:2100002; material: ENVO:00002003 | host: Homo sapiens | place: USA | collected 2012 ...
TCTACACAAGGCTATTCGTCGGCAGCGTCAGATGTGTATAAGAGACAGTTATACTGCTTACTGGAACTTCTAACAAAAATAATATGGGATTCTTTTGTAAAATTATATTAAAAATTGCAGTGTTTTCACTTACAACCATATCATACTTCATATGTTCTAATTCATATGATGAATGTTGTATGTACTTTGCTGTAATGATATCGGCATCTGGTAATTCATTGGGCTTCAATTCAAGTAAATTTCTATTTATAATTTTATCTGTATTAACCCAGGACGATATTATAGCGCAGTTTTCAAAATCTTTATCTATAACTGCACTAATTTCAAAACCAGCCTTCTCAAACGCATATATTCTGCCGCCTAATCCTGCATTTAAATCTAAAACTCTTTTTTCCATGTTTTTTTGTTATCTCCCATATATTTTCTATAATTCTATCTCTAAACAACTCAAACTTCGCACTTGAATAAATGTCTGTGCACTTTGAAAATTCAATAATAACTGGCATAAATATAGCATGAAACCATCTGGTTTTGATATAATTGAGTTGCTAGAAACAACTATATTTCAGGAGACTCATGCTATCAAAAAGGCATAACGCAAGCAGCTCAAAATGATAAGCAGATTTCAAAATCAATCAAAAGATTTTTACAAGGTTTCATGTTTCCTCGGCTTTAAAGATATCCACCGCTTACAAAAAGAAATTAATTCTGTAACAGAAAACTTCCAGTATCTGTTTCTGCTGATTTTTTTACATAAGCATTTACATGAACCTGATTACTTACCATAATACTCCTGCTTTTGCAAAGGATACGGTGTATCATTTTGTGAAGATGATCCAGATCAACTGGATTCGTTTCACAACGATTCTTTCCTCCAAAATCATCAGAGATGCCATTATTCCACCGGATTCGGAAGATCGTGCCAATGTCCTTATAATTGATGATTCCATGTTTGAACGCAATCGTTTCAAAAAAAGGGGGAGCTCCTTGCAAAAGTCTATGACCCGCAAAACATAAATATCGTTTTGGATTTCGGATGCTTACTCTAGGATAGTCGGATAGAAGTACGTAGTCCGCTGTATCATCAGCATAGAAATTCTCCGGTTCCCCATTGACATCCAGAAAATTTGAAACTGCATCAGGTAATACAACAGGCTTCTCAAAGGAAATAACTCCTTCTTCATCCTATAATAATCTTTGCTTTTCTCTAGTTAATCTGCTTTTTCTCACATTTTCATTTTTTCATGGAGGTTGGTTTTAAGCTTTCGCCTATATCCATAAAGTGATGATGTCCTCTTCCCCCTATTCCTTAACATTGAAGAATTCTTTTAATGTCGGACATTCATTAACCTTCCGTTTCAAGATATAGAATCTCATCATGAGTTTCTGCCAAAGAGTTTTTCGTAATACAGCCTCAGCCTTGGTGTCCTTTGAACGGATGTGCTGCATATTCATATGTTTCAACTCCTTAGTGAATACATCTGCCATATCTTAATCCTCGAAAATCAACTGATGAACCGCTAATGCTAGTCGTCTTGCAAATTCTGGGGGTACAGCATTGCCTATCATTTTATATTGATCAGTCATTGCTCCTATAAATTCATAATCATCCGGGAATGTCTGAATTCTGGCAGCTTCACGCACAGTAATTGTTCTTGCCTGTCTTGAATCCGGATGTATATGCCTTAGACCATCCTTGCATAAATGCGCTGGAATAGTTGTACTGGGCTCATTCCATTTCAAAACATTATATTTATGGATATTTGACGTTTTACCTGTGTGTTGGGTATAAAGTGCTTTTCTGGCTTCTATAGCAAGGTATTGGTTAGCACCACTTTCTATATCTGCAGCAAGCATAGAGAACAACTGAATATCTCGCTGATTATGGTAACGGGAAATATGATTCTTCACCACAGTAGATGCAATTGTGTGAGCTGTTTTCCTGCCATCATATATCACTACTTTCTCGGCCGGGTACAGTCCAGGAAGATCTCCGATAGCATCTCTCAATGTTTTCTTTTTCTCTAGTTTGTATGACGGCAGAATCTCCTCGTAGAACTTCTTGATCAGAATCGGGCTCTGATCTCCGTATATCTCTTTTCTTAAGCCAAGAATTATTACCCTCTTACGTTTCTGAGGTACTCCATAATCTGAGACATCTACAACTGCATTTTTCAGATCTGAAATAATAGCATATCCGGCTTCTGAAAACTGCTTCTGTATCAGTTCAGTGATAGGTGTGTCTCCTGGTTTTGCGCTTAATAATCCCGGAACATTTTCAAATACTAAGGCTTTAGGCTTAAAGTGCTCAACTATCCTCAAATAACTTTCAAAGAGGAAATTTCTGTAATCATTCTTCATACCGTGTTCATCACGTATTCTTCCGGCAATAGAATAGGCCTGGCAGGGAGGTCCACCAATGACCAGATCCAGATTCGAACCTACCAATGCATCTAACCCTGCTGAAATTCCATATTTCTCATCAGAGAACCCTGAAAGTAACTCCTCAGTTCTTTGAATATCAAAGCGTATCACCCTTTGATCAGCATCGGTCATGCTCCATTTTTCTTTAAGTCTTTTTGTCAGATTCTGGCATTGCGCCGACTCCCACTCAACACAGGCCAGAGTTTCAAACAATCCTGACTGTGCAAATCCTTCTGTCAATCCTCCGCATCCAGCAAAAAGATCAACCGTTTTTATCTTACTCATTAGTTTCCTCTTTATTGATAATATTCAGTAAAGCCTTGCCCAAATAATACCCCAGAAGTGGAGGTACTGCATTTCCCACCTGACGGTTCTGCTGTGTTTTTGTGCCGGTAAACACAAAATCATCCGGGAATGACTGAAGTCGAGCATTCTCTCTAATAGTTGGTACACGATTATACTGATAATGGAAATGATTTCGATGTCCTGTATCAATCGTTCGTGACGGCTTATTTCCATCATAACGAGTCCATGCTTCGTGAAACTTACGGTTCTCACCAACACCGACCGGAAGATCTTTCCAGTTTCCACCTTCAGGTACCAAAGCAATTGTATCTTTGACAAACTGTTTGTGAGCAGTAGCTACATGATTGTGTAACACTGTACAATTACCGCGCATCTTTCGCTGATATTCTGTTCGCGGTGCAGATGAGTACTGATCTAAATCCTCACCCAGTTCTTCCACTCGTGAAGGCAGGTCATCAATTGCTTCTCTGCAAGAAATATAATTATCGGATGTTAGTACTTTCTCTGGGAATTTTGGTGTACCAATATCTGCACGAACTCCCATGTATACCAAACGTTTACGAAGCTGAGGCACCCCGTAATCTGCTGCACAAAGGATCTGGCACTCAACGTTATATCCCATCTCCCTGAAGCGCTTCAGGACTTCTTCTTTAACCTGACCATCATACATAGTGGACATTCCTGGAACATTCTCAATAATGAATCCCTTCGGCTGATACTGCTTTACCATTTCAAGTACAGCCAAATATAGCTTATTTCTTGGATCATCGAAGTTTCTAGGACCTGTAAGTGAAAATCCCTGACATGGAGGACCAGCAATAATCACGTCAATCTCTCTTTCCCCAGCAATCCTCTTGATTTCATCAAAAGTCTCCTGCTTGGATAAATCTGCTTTCAGAGCTTTTGCTCCATTATGATTTAATGCAAAAGTGTTTAACGCAGCCTGGTCATTATCCACACCGACAACGATATTAAAGCCAGCATCCATAAACCCTTTGGAAAGTCCTCCGCAGCCAGCAAATAAGTCAATAGCATTCATGTATGTTTATCCTCTCATTGTTTAATAAATGCCCCATAAACTTTTTCTCTATGGTAGCGTAAGCTTTCCGGTGCTGGTCGAAAGAAAGCATTCGATGGTACACGCATCTGTTTCAGATGGTAGCTTCGGATCTGTTCGTTGTCACACTCCGGATGTACCATAACTTCAAAGCGCGGAGATAGTGTAAATTCGCCTCTGACAAAGGCAAGTGAAAGATCCTTAACCAATGCGATACCATTGCTCGGCATACAACTTCCACCTGCCGATTTAGGCATAATATATACAACATCAACTCCCATCCCAAGAATACCTTCAGCTAACTGACCTGTAACTGCACAGGCATTCCCATATCCGGCAAGTACAAAATCTCGAAAAGTTGCCGGATTAAATATATTAGCCTGATTTTCATCTGTACTCTTCCGAATTCTGTCGGTAACAGATTTATCGATGTGAATATCCATAGTAGATAGGTTTGCCTCGAAGTCATTCACCTGATCTTCGAAAAATTCTAGTTCACCATCATACATTCCATATCCGCCTTTAATTGGATAGTCTTCAATTATTCGATTAAGCATTAGATAGAGCGCCGAAGAATGATCTTTCACAACATCTAAATAATAAACGCATTGTTCTCCATCAAATTCACTAAGAGAAGAAAGCATACTCTTTCTCATAACAACAATATCCTCAGCTTTCAAATATAGCTGATGAGCTTCCATTTCGTTATTGAGATATATACGGTATTCATTTCTGGGATGCTTGGCTTTCGTTCCCGTGTACTTACTATTGTGATAAACATAGTTGGCATATGTTTTCAGTCTAGTATAGAGTGGAACTATAGGAAGCAAGGCTGTATCATTAGGAATTTCAATTGAAAGCGGAGGGAAAAAATCCACTACTGCATCATTTTGTGATGACATAAGGTATCGACCTCTCTTTGCTTTCCCGTCTTCACCAACACTTCCAAGTTCCTGAAAGCCACAGCATTTCAAAAAATATCTCACAGCATTCACTCCTTACTTAAGACAATCTGTCACCTCTATGAATTCTCTTTCAGGTAATTTCTTTTTGAAATACACCTTTGATCCCTCAACTGCAAAAGAAAAATGATAATGCGCTTTTTTCTTTTTGTCAGGGTCCTCAGATGTACGAAGACATCCTTCTAACATTTTACTAAAACTAAAAAAATCAAATACCAGTACCTGCTCTGCACTTCCCAATGCAAAGGCTACATGGCATGTTGGATATAATTCCATCCAGGGGATATTTTCATCATTGATTGAGTACCAGTACTCCCCGTTCTTCTGACTGTAACTCGCTGATAAAACAAACAGTGCCGACTCATTATCACTTGAAACATATCTGGACTGGCTTGTCTTCACGAAATTACATTTCAAAGTTTTTTTCAAACGATCTGCCACTGCTTCTCTTACAACAACATGGTTTACTTTTTCGTTTTTGTTCCATGTCACTGCTTCTGTAGGTTCTACATCCGCTTCATCATCAGACGTGACACTATAAGATAATTTCTCGGAATCATCATTGGATACAGTTGCATCTGTTCTTTCATAAATAATGACCGAATCATTTTTCATAGCACTTGTAACAGTGACATTCCACGCATTTATTCTGCTATGCCATTTCTTATGCTTGAGAAAGCTATCCCAGGATAACTGATATATTCCTTCGAGGCTGCAATCACTGTCCAATTTACAAATAACCATATACTCAAATAATGGTTTATCTATCACCGTACTATTCGGTGGCTCAAGTCCATAAATCGCACCAGTAATATTACTAGTCGTCGATTTGATACTATATCTTTCTCCCTCCTGGCTTACTGCATTAATATTTTTTGTTCCCACTGGTACAACACTAAGATTCGGAAGTTCTGGATTTCTGTCGTACTGTTCAAGAACAAGATATTCTCCCAGTTCTCCGACAACATTTTTCGTACGGAGAACTCCCCTCTTTTTTAACTCTTTAATGGATTGGCTATAGAGGCTTACCAATTCTGATATGCTACAATTTGATAAATCCATAACTCACCTTCCTATTATCCAGGGAATCCTTCTATACGACATTTTTTCAGGATGCTAAGTACCTTTTGACATTTCCGATCAGAAGTAATGAGCCCACCGTCCATACTCTTTGCCAATTGGATCTGGTGTATCTCCGAAGGGCTCATTACTCTGTGACTTATATTCCATTCAAGCAGAGCAGCCCATTTTTCAGGTCCATAATTCACTACCTCAACAAGATTGTTCAGTTTATCTGTCTGGCGCTGTGACCTTTTTGCATCTTTCGCTTCGCTTGCAGCAATTTCACGGCTTTGCAGCTCTTTTGCAAATTCCGGCAGCAGTGTATATGGCAACTCTTTAGCTCCTTTCCAACACGCCTCTCTTTTAGCCCATTCTGTAACGTTTTCAACACCACGATCTTTGCGAATAAGGTACTGATACATTGCAAAAGATGCATCTTCGATTTGTTTTACCCATTCTGCTGAAAGAATCTGTTTCTGCCAAATATTTTTAAGATTAATTGCAGAATTTGGATATTGAGTATTTACAGTGTAAAAAATCTTTGCGAGAGCATATTCAACAATATTTGCTTTATAACTCCTGTACCAGGACTGTTTTCTCACAATTTTGTCCGACTCTCTAAATAGAAGCGCAATGGACACTGCATTTTTGAAATACTCTTCATTAAAGGTTGTATTATCTTTATCCCATGCAGTCGAAACCTGATCAGCAAACTTCACAAAAGCCTTCTGACCGCCCATACTAGCAATATCTGGGCGCTGCTGATAAACATGCATATATTTAGCAAATTCTGTCTTTGTAATTTTCTGGTTTTTAGGATGATGTTCCAGAAAGCGTGCTTTCTCCTTCGGAGTCGACTTATATGTTTCCTGTGCATACTGGCCATTAGCACGCTCATAATACCAGTAGGTTCCATACTGTCTGCCATTTGTCGCCGGAGCAATAATTCTTCTTGAGAAATCTTCCATGCGGATATGATAAGGATGATTAGACCAGAGATCTGCATCACTTACTTTATTCTGACTGTTGGCGTATCTTGCGATATTACCAATCAACTTGTCTGACTTTTCTGGAAGAACAAGTGACAACTTCATCGGAATATGAATCTTCCTGATGTTTTCTTCCGAATGATCCTTTTTATCTTTTACAAGCGCAGTCGCAAGAGATGCCGTTGTCTGCCCTCCATTAACGATCTGTAATGATGTGATTTCCGTAATGTAGGAAATACCTTCTATGGATTCGACTTTCATATCATATGCCGTAGCAGCTATTCCATTATTGTAAGCAAAGAACATTTCCGGCTCGTTCAAAATTGTATAGCGGATTCCTTTATTGACTTTTCCACGTACCTGTAAGAAAGATCTAACATTACCTTCCAACAAACGACCACCATGTTTGTTATAAAGTATAGCAAGTACCATTCCTGGTATGTTGCAGAGATATGCCTTATAATCTGGTGTTTCACTGGCAAGTAAACAAGGAAGTCCTTTAATACCAAAATCGGCAAAGCGAATTACAATTTCTTCTCTACCCATGGAAGAAGTTGTTAATTCAAAAATTCGGCTGATATCCCATACATGGCATTCAACATCCTTACCACGAGCCTGAATATTATCAAGTTGCGTCAGAGTTTTGCTCTTAATCTTGTCGGAAATGAGATAAATCTTATATTTACGAACATCACTGTACATTCCAATAACATCGGTTGCAAAGCCATAACCCGGAGCACTTTCTTCTGCGTTTTCAACAATATACTCTGCGTTATCCAAAAAGGCTGCTGCCATTCCGATATATCTATTTGCATCTGTAGCAATCAGAGTCTCGTCTTCATCATACGTCATCGGTGTCGCAATAAACACATTCAGACATTCATCAAGCTCTGAATATGAATATCCATCAATCTGAATTCGGCGATTCCGTCTGCCAAATCCTTCATATGGAACATAAGAAAAATCATCAATTTCCTCTGCCTCTGTCAGCTGTTCTGCAACGTACTCAAGAAATTCTTCCCGGTCCACAGAGAGATTGGTTGCAACATTCAGTTGTATCTCATCCCAGAGATGCGTTCTGAATTCACTTAACGATGTCTGGTATGTTTCCGTGTCCATGCTACTCCTCCTTGAATGTGTCTATTGCTGCAAGTGAAAGCTCATATTTGGCATTCTGAACAGAGGCAGGCATATTCTTCTTCCTCAAACAAGGAAATTCCGAATCTACTTTATATGCTGCCATTCCGTTAAACTTAAAACCAAATTTGTCGTATGCTCTATCAAAATAATACCCATACGCCAAAAGACGATTTCTAAGGTTATCCTGACATATCTTTGAGGAAATTGACTCTGTCACCAATTCAACCATACTGTTCAAAGTAATCTTACTGGTATCGGCTTCACTTGTTTTATCCAGTTTAACAACGATTAAATGGCCATCAGTCGAAACATCCAACTGTTCAACCGAACTGATCTTTACAGCAGATGATCCACTGACCGTTGACTTTACTTCATACCATGTCCCATCACAGGCAAAGTCCTGATCGGTAGCCTCAATTCCGCTCCAACTCTCGACAGCCTTTTCGGGACCATATACAGGCATCATTTTCATTTTCAGAAAGCAAAGCTCGCCAATCAGCCCCTTGATTTGTTCATAGGAGAGCAGTTTTCCCTCCGTTTTAATGAATGCTTTCTGCCATTGAATATATCTGTCACAGATCCCATCTGCTGCAACTTCTGCTTTTGTAATGTGTTTCGTATAGGTAATCATGTCCTCACAAAAATGTGCGAACAAATCAAGATTACGTTTTTCCAGGAGTGAAAATGTAATTCCATAATTACCATCTCTCCTCTCACCTACAAAAACACTCATAAGTTTTGTCTCGCTGATATTTTTGGGTTGTGTCTTAGTAATTGCAAATAAGGAATACCTGTTACGTCCATCCAGACCTACATACCACGCAATTGGATGAGAACTGGCTACCCGCTGATATTTATCCGTATCTTTAAGCTCTATAAATCTGCTTTTCAAATCTTTCATAATCAATCCTCAATCGTATCATCGATTTCATCAGGTTCCGTTTCGTCCAAGCCCATAATTTCACGATACTTAACAAGATTAATCTTGTACTGATACTGCTTTGACTCTCGTCCTTTAATTGCAGGTATGCCTACACTTACACCTATCAGAACATTTTTAGTATTTACCACGGCATTCTGTTCCTGAAGATCTTCATTTGTTTTAATCTCAATAGGCGCTTTCAACTCAACCGGGTAGATTACAAGCAAGGGTCTTCTCGTCTCATCGAAAAAATCCGGTTTGAAAAAAACATTCTGATTAAGAGGCCTAATCTCTCCAAAACGTTTTATCTGTTCCGCATGTTCGCCAGCCTCAATTTTGTCAGCCTGTACTTTTTTAAGTCCACCCTTTGCATAACTTCTGTTTCCAAGTCGGGACTTAGATCCTGACATCTGAAAAGCTCCTATATCAGGTCTAATACCGAAGCTACGCTGTACACAGGGAATACTATATCCTCCCACGTTCAGTTTCTTTTCGCCGGTACCGCTTGCCACAACAATATCCCATTTATCAAGTGACCCATCCGTAGAAGAAGTAATCTGTTTCACAAGTTCTATAGTGTGGAAGTTGGAATTTGCCGTATGACTCTGATAATTGCCCAGGAAATCGCGAACATACTGCTGTGGAACTCCCAGGAACTGCAGCTTGTCTGCAAGTGCATACTGTTTATCGCCGCATACCGGATCAATTCCATCAGCAATAATACTTTCAAGTAACTGTCTAGTCACATGAAGATTATCTGCCTGAACCTTCTCATTCATATGAATAAACGGAGTTTCTATAATATTCCCACTCAGACTAACTGTCATTGTATAGTCCTTAGCCGTTCGCATTTTATTACGAGCTGTAACGAGTAATGTTGCATCATCTGACCGGACGCACAAACCAAAGTCTGCCGGTGTTTTCTGCTCCGCCTGCATCCTCCTTACTTCTCGCTTTAACTCATCAGATGCTTCCGAAATATAGCTGTACCAGTCTACTGCATCCTGATTAATCCACACCTGGCATAAATCTTCGTAATGAGGGCGATAACCAAACCATCGTCCCATCTGCATAAGCGTGTCATACATTTTTGTATTACGATAGAAATAACTTGTTGACAGTCCTTCAAGTGTAAGTCCTCTGGACAGACTGTATCCTCCGACTGCAATTATTCTTAAGCCAAGTTCTTCATTTTCATCGTAATTAAGGTTCTTGGCAGCATTTCCACCATTAACATAGCGAACTACAATGGGTGCAATAGCACTCCACAACGCAGTCTGTACCGTATCCCATTCGAATTCACATTTTGAGTAATACTGATCATACACATCTTTCAAAAAAGCAAAGGATGAGTACTGAAGAGCAACCTCTTTCATCATGTAATAGTTTCTAATTTCGCGCTGCATCTCACGTACATATGAATCCAGTTGATCTGCAATCTTCTTTTGGACATCGACATATACGCTGACATTTACCATCATCGAACGGTGCTTTGTTATCTGCCCCCTGAGATCTCTGATTGCATTAGTAATAACGAATCCGGCAACTGCTTTTCTGAGGCTTAACGGTATTTCCCCTGGTACATGATCTTTTTTATGTTTAACCGGGACATAACGTTCACAGTCGCCATTATCATTAATCATAAAATGATACTTTCCCTCTTTCGGGAAAATAGATGCTGCACCAATGTAGTTTGTTGGTGCTTCCAGAGCATATATAAAATCCCTGGGAAACAAATCATCCCCCAACATTTCCTGCGAGGAATCCGGATCAATAAAGATATTCGCAAATGGTGTTGCCGTAAATCCTACATAACTTGCTTTTGAGAAGAGTTTCAGAATTTTTCTGATATTTTTATTTATTGTCGTAGGATCCTCGCCCGGTTTAGTCGAAACTGAAGCATTGTCTGCCTCATCATCAATCATAAGCAATGGAGAATCAATGGTTCCTGTTGCCGGATTTCTGTTAAATAATCTCATCCATCCTTCCAGTTTTTCGAGTACGCTTTTGTTCTTTTTTAATACAAATACAACGGGGCTGTTTATGCTAGACAGCTTTCCACTAAGCTTATTTGCTGTAGATGTATTGAAATCACTTGTTGTAGAAGTAACTGCCCAACCAGAAATACTACGGTCAATATTTCCAACTCCAACAAAAACACTATCCTTATTTTTGTTAAACGCAGTACTGTCAAGGCCAACAAAACCTTCATCAGTTCTTCCCTGCGTCTGACGTCTCAGCTTCTCAATCGTGCCAGTAAGCAAAATAATAATGTGATATCCCGCATCAGCCGCCTTGTTCATCAACGCAAGATATGTAGATGTTTTTCCTGACTGAACATCACCAATTACAAGTCCTCTGCGTTGAAATGCAAGCTGCTGGGTCGGATCACTGAGTAGATCCATCATTTCATCTGTTTCTGCATCGATTGAGTTGATAACATCAGAATTAAACCCTGCATCTTTATAAAGATATGTACTATATCTTGTCCAGAACTGCGGATTAATCGAACTCTTTGCCGCATAATACCAGGAGATATGATTTTTTTCTTTGACATAGGCACCGCGATCCATGCGTACAGCAAGCTTAGATTGCAGATCTACAACTACCTCCTTGAATTCGCTTTCGGACAAAGGATGTCTGCAGCTATAAAATCGTACGAGTTCAGTCAACAGTTCTTCCGTCACGACTTCACCCGGTTCAATATCCATTTGTACATGAGAAATGATTTGTTCCTGAATCTTATTCATCACCGTAATCCTCTCTGATTTTCTTTACTACTTCCGGATATCTGACGAAGTAATCTATCTGATCCAGATTTTTCAAGAGATGTGAAATATTTCTTCCCATCTTCTTATATGCCTCAACCATGTCTGCCCCAACCTGATATACTTCATCGAACTCCATACCCGATCGATCTATCGTGTTTTCGTCTTTTGCGAGTCTATAATACACATCCCCATATGGAAATGCGTCTTCCAAAGCCTTCACAAATGAATCCAAATATCCACGAGAAGTATCATCCAAGGTTTCTTCTAGCATTTTGTACAGTGGAATTTCACGATTTACCTGATATTGGAACTTTCCACGATTATCAATTGTCTCCCAGACATGTTGCAAATTATCATGCGAAGATGTTCGACCTCTATACTTGTAAACCCGCTCACTTCTTCCAATAGAATTTTCCACCACAGCTACCAGATTTCTTTTGATTACATCCGGTAACGATGCCGTTGATTTCTTAATATCAATTTCCCATATTGAATCAAGAGTATTTGGTATATCAACTCTAATTCTGGCAAGTTTATTTAATTCCTGACTCTTAATCAACCGAAACCAGGTTCCCCAAATAATTAGTCGTTTATTTCTGTAAATATAAAATCCCTGGTTCGACCGTAAATCACTTAACTCCCCTAACTTCTTTTTTTCTTTTGCAGAAACTTTACTGGCAAACGGCAGAATGTATGGTTTTACACGAATAACGCTTCCTTCAATTCGTAATGTCTGCTCTGTCAACGGTTGCGTGGCTGCATTAGTTGTAAGAAATGGATCTATCGGATCCACTATCTCGTTATTAAAGTATATTCTGACTCTGTTTCCTATAGATTCATTATCCATATACCGATGAAAAACCAGAGAGACATGACTACGTGCTCGCTCAATTTTCTCATCAAAAACCTTCTGAGGATTTGCAGTGCCATCAATAATTCGATCAAACATCTGCCATATTACAATCGTTCCACTTTCATAATCATTGAGATAGCTTGCAAGCTGAAGGTTCATTGCCTCTTCAGTGCTATAACAAATCAATGACCAATCTTTTTTCTGAATAATATGATCCAGATCCCAACATGCAGCATTATATTGGCCACCTTTCTTCGTTATAACAGTAAGTTTTCTGCATTGAGATAACGATGCGGTTTTGAGTCCAAGCCCAAAACGTCCCAAATCATCTTTGTCCCTAACATCCAATGAGCTTTTGCTTCCATATCTCATTGCAGATTCCAATTCGTCTTCCGACATGCCCATGCCATTATCTATAACCGCTACAAGCTGTGGATCTTTTGAAGAAAAAATCACATTGATTTCTGTAGCACTTTTTCCCAAGCTGTTATCAATAATATCCGCCAATGCAGACTCAAAAGAATACCCAATTGATCTGGTTGATTCGACAAGTATTGGCGCATATGGCAAGACAATTTTAGATTTCATTCAACATCTCCCCAGGTAGATTTCAGTCTATAAATTCAAAAATATCATCAACTTTACAGTCTAGTGCACGGTATATCTTCTTCGCTACTTCCATAGTTACATTATCCTAGGCTACCATTTCAGTCGAATACAATTATGCAAGATACAGTATACCATAAATCCGACAGCAGCGAACGAAATAATTAAACATTCGTCAAAATATTTCACTTGTTATTCTCTATATTAAACAAGCTTAAATCCCGCAAATACCTGCAAAGTGTGAAGCTGTTTAAATACGATTTCGAAGCAATTCATTTTCAACAGCTATTTGTCATATCTTATCAAACCTGCTTATAGTACCTCTCCAAATCTTCCTTCATCTGCCCTTTCACTCTCTCCCAATCCCCCTCACTCATCTTCGCCAACAGCGCATGATTCAGTGAGATCACTCCCAGGTCCTTCGAGTAGTACATAAATCTCTTTCTTTCGAACTTTTCAAAGGGATTGGTCAGCATGCTGCTTTTGATCATTTTCCGGTCTTTCAGAGTCTCAGCATTATAAGGGCAGCTGGGGCGATCCACCGGCAATCCTTTATCGATTCTGTCCTGATAAAAAGCTATGTAATCCGTCAGCACATCCTCGATCTTTGCATCGCCTATCGTGTCCATATGATCGATAAAGGACAGCAGGAACGGCATTTTATAGGACAATGAATAATCTCTTTCCTCCAGGAATACAAAAAAGTCATCCCGAACGGTGTCATCGTTATGCTCCTGAATGTTCAGTTCTTTTCTGTATTTCTCCACATCCTCCGGGCTGAACAGGCTGATCTTCTTGCTGCCGAAGGGGAATTCCACCGTCGGTGCAATCTTCCCCTTACGGATCCAGCTAGTGATCGTTCCGGTATTGACGAAGTACTCTCTCGCCAGCTGTTCCTGACTATAGTAATCCCCATACTTTTCTTCAAAGGTATGGATGTCCACTTCCACGATCCGTTCCACACGCTCGGTGATGCCATCGATCTCGATCATTTGTCCCGGCAGATAATCCTGTCTGGTGATATCACCGAACGGAACATACAATGAATTTCCGAAGATAGCATGCATACTGCAGGGTCTTACCATAGCTCCGTATTCATCTACCACATCAATAACGAACACATTTTTCTTGATGGATGTCCGGCGCAATCCTCTGCCGATCTGTTGAAGATACAGCACCTTCGACAGCGTTGGGCGCGCCATAACGAGGATTCCGAGTTCCGGATAGTCCCAGCCTTCCGAGATCATATCGCAGGCACAGAGGAAACGTATCTTATGCTCCTTGAACTCCTGCATAACCTTCTCCGGGTGTTTTGTATCTCCACTGTAATCCTGCGCTGAGATACCGGCTGCGTTCAGCAGGCGTGCCATCTCTTTGGTATGCGCCTTGTTGATACAGAAGATAATTCCCTGACGTTTTCCGGCATCTCCCTCCGTGAAATAGTCCTTCAGCACATTTACGATCAATTCATTTCGGGAAGTGACACGCACACTCTTCTCCAGATCCGCATTTACATAATCTTTTCCGTTAAAACGGACATGGCTCAGATCAATATTCGTCTCGATCCGGTAGACATTCGCCCTCGCCACAACTCCCTTCTCCATTGCATCCTTCAGAGAAAGCTCTGTTGTATAATTTCCGAAGATTTCTTCCAGTCTCTTTTTATCCGGGCGTTGATCCGTCGCTGTCAATCCTACGAGGAATTCCGGCGCATAGTATTGGATCACCCGCTTTAACATCGGAGCTACCGCGTGGTGCGCCTCATCCACTACAATATAGGAATAATAATCCCTTGTTTTTTCATGGTAATGTCTTACCGCATAGCTATAAGTCTTAATATCGATCCGGTCCTGCAACGGCTGCAGGTCGTTTTCGATTCTCTCTTTCCAGTCCGCAATGATATTCGTATTCGGTGCCAGGATCAATGCCCGGAACTGCTCTTTTCCAGCTGCAAATTTCTGAATATCTTCTTCTACGATCCGGGATTTTCCCGCTGCGGTAGGTAGTACAATGAGGAATGCACGAATTCCTTTTTCCCGCCGTTCCTCTATCTGCGCAAGGCTGATCTCCTGGTGCTCATACAGTTCCGTCTTACGTTCCAGCAGCAATCCCGCTTCCCGGAATCCGCCGGTGTCTTTTCCCAGGTAAGACCGGATATCATCCTCGATACGATCCTTGAATCGGCAATCTTCCGTGGAAAAACGGTATAGCTTTAATCCCCACAATGCGCAGGTATTCTGCTTGCGTAATTGTTTGCGATAACCCTCTATTCCGATCAGCTGCGGATGGTGATAATGAATTCCGTTTTCCTCGATTGCCACTCTGCTGTCTGCGGTATCTACGAGATAATCGAGGAAATAATTGTTGCCGTCCTCATCGGATATCCGGAATTCTTTTTGCAGGTATTTCAATGCCCGCATACCGTAGACATCCGTGAAATTCTGTTCAAACAGCAGCTCCAACGGTGAAGAGTCCGCGTGCTCTCCTCTTTCTGAAATCTTTTTGGTAAAGTACAATACTTCCTGTCGGCCTTTCTGCAGGCATTTTTCTATCGTTTCCGCATCGAATCCCAGGAATCGGAACACTCTCTGGTATATTTTCATATAGTGGTTTTGTTTATCTGTGATCAGTGTATAAGGAAAAATCTGCTCGCCATTGCGGCAGGAGCAGATTTCATCATCGATAATGACCATGTCCACTCCATCATCATAAAAGCGACTTACACCGCCATTCGGATAAGTCACTGTCTCCCGGAGGACATAGTTCGGATATGCAATTAAGAATTGATCTTTTTCAGGAATAGATTCAGCCATCTTTCTTCCCTGTCCGGTCGTACATCTTCTGTCAGAAAGTTCCGCAGCTGCTGTAAACTCGTATGTTTTTTCAGTAGCTGCTCCAGTTTCTCTTCTGTGAAATCCAGAAAATATCTGCCGTTCCTTTCCCCTTCAAATACACCATACTTAAATGACATGTACAAAATGCCTTGCGGCTTCAGTGCCTTCTCGATGCGATATAACACTTCATCCAGTTCCCCATAGGATAAATGTAGCAGCGATGAGCACGCCCAAATACCGTCATATACTTCCGATGCATCCAGCTCTTGGAACAGCTGGCATTTCACCGGAATCCCCGTGTACTCTGATGCCAACGCGCACAGTTCCGCGGAGCCGTCTATCGCGTCTACCCGATATCCATGCTCCAGGAAATATTTCGTATCCCTTCCGGAGCCACAGCCCAGGTCCAGGATCTTCGCCCCTGCAGGAAGCCCTTCTATAAATTCATCCTGCATTACATGAAAATCTACATTACGCGTGTTCTCCACAAAATCGGCGGCATTTTGATCATAATATTGAATTGTCTGATTCTTTTTACTTTTTTCGCTCATTTAAAAGTATCATAGCATATTTTCAGGAATACTGCAATCTATGTAAAATTGCTCCCTCTATTATATATATGACAATATGCGACAGAATCTTACAAACTTTTTTACAGAAGTTGCCACCAGTTGCAACGAAAGTGGTCATCTTATTCATGGTTGCCACCGAGGTTGCCACCGCGAGTTGCCTCCCTCAATTACCACTACTGATATCACTTTGTCTAAACGTGCAAATAATATCACATTTTAATTGCATTTATGTACTCTCGTAAATATTTGAAAGGGAACGGTATCACTGTCAGCTGACCATTATGCACAAAAGATACATTCATCATCGGCAACATTTTTTCGAACTTCACCGGTGCTTCATGAAATCCTTCCAGTTTTCGAATAACACACCCTCGTTGAATTTTGGGATGCATTCCCTCTCCAATGGTCCCTACACAGTAATACTTTTTCTCGTCTTTCTCAAACATCTTAATATCAAGGCAAGATGCCAGTAATTCTTCTCTTCTCACCCTTCCACGGAGTTTATTATCTCCTTCTGCCAAAAGGTTTCCGATAATATCTATTTCGGGAATAGTGAACAATCCCGTATCCTTAATAACATTCATACTTCCATCAGCGAATCGGATAACTCCCTTCACAATTTCAGAATCTGTTCGTGCCTGTTCAAAAATTTCTATCATTTCCGTGTATTCATTTATTTCAAAGAGTGTCATTTCCTGCTCTTTGATTTCAAAAGTACCATCCGGTCTTACCGTCATAATAAGATAACGCTTTACATCATCCATCTCTGCTTCCATGCCAAAAGAAACAGGCTGTGTGAATCCCAGTTTTTCCCAATCAAATAGAGAAATCTTTTTTTCCCCAAGATCCTTTTTGATAATTACTTCATGTATCACCGTCGCAATTGCAAACTCGCTGCTATCTGAAAAGTTTTCAAATGTAATATGTTGAACTGCTACTCCCTCATAATTTTTATCATGCGGGTCATTAACTCCATTGTAATATTCCGCATTATGAATCAGAACAATATTCAGCTTATCCCGGGATACCCTCTTACCCAGAGTCGTCTCTATTTCATATTTTTGCCGGAGCAAAGTTCTTATATTTTCGCAGAATATATCAGAATATGCATCATTTATCTGATCCACAATATGTATCCCTTTTTCATTCAGAACATTCTTAATTCTTTTGATGTTTTCTCTCTGGACAGTTTTGGAATAATCCACTCTCTGTGTAATAGGCTCCTTCCGAAATCCAAGTCTGCAAATTCCTTCATATTTATCATTGAAGGTAGTAATTACTGCATTCAACACTCCCATTTTAGATTGTTCATATTTTGAAAGACTCTGAAATTCCAAGAATGGAAGCGTTGTTTTTCTATCATCCAGTTGTCTTAGAATAAAGCAGGTTTCTTCCTCTCCTTTCAACCTTCTCCTAAGAGTGTTATTGGCTGAAAAAATATATTTTGGATAGTCCTCAAACTTGCGTTTTGTAAACGAGATTTTTTTCTTCAAACGCTCTGATGTAAAAGTTCTTACTGCCAGATTCACATATAGTTTTTCCGTAACAGTTATTTCTAAACAGGGCACCTGCCAGATAATATCCTCCTTCTTCTCTTTTCCCCGTTTTATCCAGTAGGGATGAAAACAATAGAGATGTCCTGTGAGATTATTACATTTTAAAAATTCCGAATCATAGGATCCCAATGCATTCAATAAAAGTTGAATTAATAAATGATCTTTTAACTCGGATATTGCAACCGGTAAAACAGAAAATTTGTCTCCATCCGTAACTTCTCCAAGAAGTTCTTTTAACTTCCTTTTGTTATCCAAATTCTTTGACATCAATAACAGCATTTTTCTTCCAGATTCAAATTTTATTGCTTTAATATCATTACACATGACTGATACATCTAAAATATAAGCACCACGCTTTATATATTTTTCGCTGGTCTCCAAACAAAAAATATCATATTTTTCCTCGATCTTTTGTTTATCGATAACATAATCCAGGCTATTGGTTTTTATACTCATCGATGCACCTCCTCAAAATATCCCATGCTGCTCTGTCATAACTAAGTTTACCGTCCGTTTCTTTTACCAGACACGGCAACGATACGATATGAATGTTTTCCATATCGACCTCCGAAATGTCCCAGTTTCCCTCTGCATAAATATTTGCTACAACAACACATTTGCATCCACATTTTGCAGCTTTACCTGCAATCTTTTTGATAACTGTATTCTTATCCTCCGTAGTTCCTTCCTGCCAGTTTTTAAAATCAACATAAACCGAACTTCCCTCGATTTCATAATCAAACATTTCGAAGATATCCGGGTTTTCTATTTCTTTCACAGTAACATGCAAATGTTTTTCCAAAAGGAATTTACCTACAACCTCGCCCAAAGCCCCTTTATAAATGTTATTCCAAAGAGGTGGCGTCATAATATAATCATTTGTCTGAAATGATGTTGCCCAACCATTTCTTTCAAACAATTCCCTGGCTCCAGGAATTTGCAACAATTTTCGGAGCTTTGTTCCTTCTTCTGATACCTTTAATGAATGTTCTCTATCTTGTCGAAATGTTACGGAAACATTATTAAAATCTTCCTCTTGCGAATAGTAATAATAATTTGCTGCCTCCGGTAACTGCACATAAAAATTAGTTATAATGAAATTACTACCGGCCTCTTCTTTCGAGGCTGTCGGATGTTCAAGTACGAATGTTCTCAATTTCTTCCATTTTTTAATTTTGGCTTCCGTCCAGTCGTTGTTCAGCATATTCTTAATTTCTTTATTTACGCGAATTGCTCTTAGAGATGCTCTATCCTCCAGAGAAATTGTTTCAGGATCTTTGGCACCCGTTTGCTGAATCTGATGAACTAACGCAACAAATTCCGGATTAAAGCTTCTTCCGTTTATAACAGATACATCTATCCTATCCACAATATTGTTATCTGCATAAATGTAAATATCCTTGTTTTTCTGGTTGGTTCTGCATATACGTCCAATTGCCTGGATAATATATCTGGTACTTAAAAGTACAACACTCTGCTTTGTATAAATATCCTTAAAGTTTTCATCGTTTCTATGCCCCAACATATAAGTTTTAAATGCTTTCTTAATATTAATGACTGTATCGTAAGAAGATATTTCTGAATTTTCCTGCAAAAATTCCATTTGAAAAAGGTATTTCACAAACTCTTTCTCTTCCAGATTATCCCCCAACGGAACAATGAGATTCGTCGGTTTGTCCAGATAAATAGCATCAAAATCCTTCTCGTTCTTCAGGCTACGATCATTTATTTTCACAGTCCTTCCTATTAAATACTCCGGGATCGGATACTGTAGATTCTGTCCTGCGCCAATTGTCTGATATACCGAAATAACAAACAGTTTTTCCCCTTTGCCCAACCGTTCAATCAGATCACTCTTTTTGCCATCATACTCCGTGCCATCCAGAAATACGGCCGTTCTCCTTTTATCATATCCTTCCCAGCCATTCTCCATGGAAATAAATTGAAAAATATCAGACAGCGTATTTTTATCCAAAGCATTATCTCCCGAACGGGGATGCTTATTTAGTACACATAAAAAGGACTGAATATCCTCATGAATGACAAATTCTTTGAAAGCAAGAGCAATTCTCAAGTATCTCTTTTTGTTATAATCTTTATTATCTGCATTTTCTCCAAACAAGCGTTGTATCTTCTGGTACGCTTCCTTCGCAAGTTCCTGTGTGACAAATACTTCTGTCCAGGATTTTTCCGAATAATCCGCTCCGTTTCCTAACAGCTTCGTATGTATTTCTATATTTTGGTATCCTTCCTGTTGTTGATGAAAAGAATCTGCCAGACGCTGTCGTTCTTCCTCCGAAACTTCCACATAGATCTTTTGCATTTTATTCTTAAGATATTCAATGTCATAATTGCCAACCACAGAAGGTACGGTTGCTGTAGCAGATATTCCGATTACTTTTGCTTTTTCACAGAATCTGAGAAGTATTTTTTCCGGTGTATTTTGAAAGGAATACATCATGATCTGCGACTGCATATCATGTTCTGTATTATTTTCAAACGCATAATACCGAAAACCATGCTCATAAAATGACAGGTCAAACTCTCCCGGTTCTACCTCATCCTTTGTCTTGCGAGGAGACATCATAATCTGCCCTGTCAGGAAATCAATGCTTTCATCATTCAGCCGAAATAATGCAAGAACAGATCTTATTGCGGATTCTACCGAAAAAACATCCTCCCCTTCATTTCTTCGTTCATTTTTGCATTGCATATAATTAAATGCCAAAATACTGACCGCAACTTGAAAATAGGAAATAAATCCTCTAAGCTGTCCCAGCATTGTCTGAATATTGTTATTTTCTTTCGTCGGCTTCTTCTGTGAAAATCCAATAGAATTGATCTTCCTTTGTAGGTCACGCTGCATTATAATATATGAATTATCGGAATTCAGAATCGTGTGGAACTGGTGATCCTGGAACAAATAATTCTGGTAGCTATCTGCTATTTCTTCAAGAGTTCTATGTTTAAACTGCAATGAATAGGTCTTATGAATATAATCAGCTTTCTCTCGAATATCATCCACAATAGCCTGTAAAGATTTATTACGATACGCCCCCATCCTTCTTTCCCGGGATGGCGTTGTAAGTACAGTTGGAAAATCGTCAGTATGTAAGGCCGCATAGATATCCTTGAATAACTCTATATAATCTACCTTGTCATGAAGACCGTTATCGATAATCTTCTTCAAAATGGTATCCTTGGTCGCATCAAACTCATCAATAAAAATAACTGCATTTTTTACAATGTCTGAGTTATAGAACATATAAGACGGTTCCACAATGGTAGTATTCCTACTCAGCAATTTATCCATACTCAAAAACAATACCTGTCGATCTCTGGTAAATACTGCCGGATATAATTTTCCAAGCCACTGCCACTTCTTGTCTGTCTTAACGGCATATAGTCTCTGCTCTACCGTCACATATTCCTTTGCCAGATAATCCGAAACAAGTCGTCGGAACCTTGGTTCTGTTTTTTCCCGCAAATTGGATTCTATACTGTCCAGAAATTCCCGCATCACAAGAGTTTTTTCTTCTCTTTGTCTTTTAACAAAGCTTAAATCTCTTTGAAAATTCTTATACTCATCACTCTTTTTTATTTCAGCAGGAATTGCACTTTCCACTTCCGGAGACCAACCATCTACAACACTATCCATATTGGAATCTATAACCAGCACCTTTTCCTGATACAGTTCCGATTTTCCTATACTATTAAACCATTTTTGAAGATCATCATAGGGCAGGTTTTTCTTTAATGTTGTTACAAAAATGTATTTTCGATCCTTGTTTTGCGGGTCCATACATGCATCAAAAATGTACTTTATTGCAGAGTAAGTTTTTCCTGAACCGGTAGGCATATCAATAAGCATAAGACCGTTTTTATTTTCATTGTCCACATATCTTTTTATAATATCGTACATTTCGATTTCCCCTTTATCACTTTTTTTCAATTCTTTAAATAACAAATCACAACAACTTTGAGTTATCCTAATATTCCCATAAATACTTGTTTTTTTACAATAGCTAACGCATTTCCTGTCTCAATAATTTAATCATATTTTGTGTCCGTTTTTCTGTACTTAATTTTTCAAAGTGTTTTTTCTCAAATAAATGCGCTCATATACAGTGGTAACGTCACAATCCCCTCTTCGCTCATACCTATGTTTCCATCCACAAATTTGTATCCATAAGATATATCTTTGTCATTTTTCATAAGCCATTTTAATGAATTTGCCCTGGTATTTCCACTTTTGACCTCAATAGGAACCACGCTTCCGTCTTTCTGGATGATAACATCGATTTCTCGTTTCGTTGTCTCATTTTTATAGAAATAGATATGATATCCCTTCTTATAAAGAGCATCCGCTATTGCACATTCATAGATACCGCCTTTTGAGTTTCCTGCTAATGTGTTTTCCACAATATGCTGTTTTAAAGAAAAGTCCTTCATCGCCATTAGTAGTGATAAATCGGTTGTATATGCCCGAAAAAAGTCGTCTCTTGCATAATCGTCCAAATCAAATCTGACATCCGTCACCAGTTTACATAATTGCACCATATCTGCCCGAAGCAGCCATTCCACACTTGAATAATATTTTTGTGCCCTTCCACCATGCTCGATTTCTTTATATTGAAATTTATGATTTTCCTTATCTAATAGTTGCTTTGCCAGTGAGAGATAACACTTCTCTGCCTTCACCTTTTCTTCAGCAGTTGCATAATGTGCTATATCATACTGGTATCCCTGTAAGAGACTTCTTTGGACCCTGTCAACTTCTCTGAAATCTTTCGTATCTATATACTTCTGTACCACTTCCGGCATACCGCCTGTTGCGACATACTGTCTGTAGTAATTCATCATCTGTGAATGAATCGCCTCAGGTATCACTGTCTTTGAATGCAAATATCCACAAAGATTCCCTATCATATCTTCGCAAATCCCCATTCCCCAAAGAAATTCTTCAAAATCCATCCCATACATTCTCAGATAATCAACATACCCTACCGGATAGGAAGAGGCGCGTTTATAGTCGATTCCCAAAAGTGATCCTGAAGTAATGACATCATACCTGTTGTCTATCGCCCAGAACTTGAGCGATGTGATTGCCTCCTGGCATTCCTGAATTTCATCCAGAAAAATCAAAGTTTTTCCGGGAACAATTTTCTTTTCGGGAAACCGAAAACGCATAGCCATAATCATATTGTCTACTGTCAGATCTCCGGCAAAAATGTCCATTGCAGATGGCATCTGCTTAAAATTAATTTCAAGAAGTTCCTCAAAGTTTTCTTCCGCAAATCGTTCGATGATGTACGTTTTCCCCGTTTGTCTGGCTCCCTGGACAACCAGACATTTTTTGTTCTTTGTATCTATCCAATTTTTAATGTACACTGTCGCTTTTCTTTTCAGCATAAAATACCTCTAATTCATAAATTTTATTCTGTTTAATGCTTATAATCAACATTTTGGAATATCAAAATGTAGTGGTTATCAACATTTTGGAATAATTATATCATTCCTTTTGTATTCAAGCAAGGCGCTGATACATAAATGATAGAGTAAACTTATTGTCAGTTAGAAAGTCGCAGAAGCTTCCCTGCTATAGACTTACCCAGATCGCAAGTTTTTCGGATGTCTATACTTGGAATGGTTGCCTGCATCTTTTCAATATATACTTGATCATTGTCATGACGGTGGAGCAGCAGGCTTCTCATATATCCTCTGTTTGACCGCACAATTATCCCCTCTTTGCTCACACCTATGCCGCCATCTACATATTTGTATCCGTAAGATATATCTTTGTTATTTTTTATATGCCATCTTAATGAATTTGTCCGGGGATTTCCACTCCTTCAGACTATTTAAAAAAGGCACTTTCTCTTTTACAGAAAAAGTGCCTTACCTTTCGCCCCAGCTCACTCCGCATCCTGAGCAATAGATCCGATTACCTGCGTCTGATTTCTGATATTCTATTTTATCCGCAAATGCATTGCAGGCTGGGCAACATGCCTGTATTTTATGAAAATTGTTTACATTTTCCTTCCCTTTAAAATTTTTTACCATACTCTGCGCTCTCAGTCTTCCTTCTCCCCGTCTTCCTCCCCCACTGTAAACAGTGACTTCCCGTTATAGCAGTCCGGGCTGAACAGTCCCTGCTTATGGGTATCCGGGGTAAATACCTTGGTCTCTCCGGGAGCGATTTCCTCATGATTGAAGATCAGGCTGTGTCCCTTTTGATTTTTGATCACCGCCTGCTTAATATTATCGGACCAGCTGTAGGTCTCCATGACATCGCCGAATCCCCTCGGAAAATACCGGAAATCCAATGCGCAGGGATCTTCTTCGGTGGCATATTTCAT
>ERZ1027232.429-NODE-429-length-24351-cov-8.039019_pt1 | contig 24351 bp, 22 predicted proteins | sample MGYA00519478_ERZ1027232 | MGnify/ENA primary metagenome ERZ1027232 (study PRJEB26926, sample SAMN06164468) | human gut metagenome | biome: ENVO:00009003; feature: ENVO:2100002; material: ENVO:00002003 | host: Homo sapiens | place: USA | collected 2012 ...
GGCTATTCGTCGGCAGCGTCAGATGTGTATAAGAGACAGCTATATACTCTTAACCAATATCAAGCATTTCTTTGGATTTGAAATGTTTATCAAATGTGATAAATTCTATTCTATTCACCACCTTTTTAAGTTCATTTAGCACATCAGCTTTTACAACGAAGTTAAACAGCTTTGTAAGTGGTGCTGTAATAATATACTGTAATGTATACAAGGTTGAAGATTGAAGCACTATTCCGTCACCCGACGAGGCAGCACACTCCACGCAGTACATTCCATTTTCCTTATATGAATATAACTGTAACTCCTTCTCACTTCCGCAGCCTGCACAGCTAAAGAAATCCGGACACTCTCCATTAACGGCTATCAGCCGTATCTCATATATATATCTTACAAGTTCATTGGGTAATGATTTATTAACCAGTGCCTTAAATGCAACATATAAAAGATTAATCATATCTGCGGCATCAAGATTTTCCCTGCCATAATATTCTGCCAGCTCCGCAAAATAATATCCGTACAGCACACCATCAAGATCGCTTACAAGCTCTTCAAAATAATTCGTAACATTGGCTTTCTGTATTGTGTAAGAGTCCCTGCCCCTGTACACCTCGAATGTTCCAAATATAAATGGTCTTGTAACTCCTATAAGGTGGCTGTTAGGACGTCTTGCTCCTTTGGCAAATGCCGCTATCTTACCAAGCTCCCTGCTGAGTATGACAACACGTCTGTCATAATCTCCAACAGGCATACTCGACAATATAAATCCTGTGACAGAAACTACATCAGCCACCCTGCCACCTCCGGATTAATTCTGTGTCTTGTTATCTTTCTTATCATAGCCAAAATTCTTTATAAGAATGTCGCTGTCTCTCCATTCCTTCTTAACCTTCACCCAGAGTTTAAGATTAACCTTGTTGCCAAGTTGCTTTTCTATCTCATACCTGGCATTAGTTCCTATCTTTTTAAGCATTTCACCACCCTTGCCGATGATAATACCCTTATGTGAATCTCTTTCACATATTATTGTTGCATCTATATCTGTAATCTTGCCTTTAGGTGACTTTCTATCTTTAAATGTATCTATAACAACAGCTATTCCGTGTGGAATTTCTTCATTGAGGGCGTGAAGTGCCTTCTCTCTTATAAGTTCTGCAACAATCTGTCTTAATGGCTGGTCTGTAACAGTATCTTCATCATAGAACATAGGTCCATAAGTAAGATACTTGAATATTGTTGTTACAAGGTCATCAACATTACTGCCATTTCTTGCTGATACTGGAATTATCTCATCAAATTCAAGCTCTTTATTATAGCAGTCGATTACAGGAAGTATCTCCTCTTTCTTTACAGTATCAACCTTGTTGATTACTAATATCTTAGGTGCATTTACCTTTTTTAACTTCTCTATAATATGTTGCTCACCTGCTCCGATATATGTTGTTGGTTCTACTATAAAGCACACAACATCAACTTCATTAATAGTCTTCTCAGCAGCTCCTACCATATATTCACCAAGCTTATTCTTAGCCTTATGGATACCCGGCGTATCAACAAATACAATCTGTCCTCTCTCATCTGTATACACTGTCTGTATCCTGTTTCTTGTTGTCTGTGGCTTATTAGATGTTATCGCAATCTTCTGCCCTATAATATTATTCATAAGTGTAGACTTGCCAACATTAGGTCTTCCAATAAATGTTACAAATCCCGATTTCACATTGTCGTTGCCAGAAGCAGCACCGCCGCTTATTCCACTGGCTTTAAGCATTTCATCTAAATTCATCGTATTCTCCTTATATATCCAATATCATTTATCCGATAAGAGGCTTTATTTCATCAAATAAATCTGCTGCCTCATTAATCTGCTTCTGGTTACCTACTACGCATAAATAATTCTGCACAACTGCTGATTCTATAAGTGGAGCAAGTTCTCTTATACTCTCAACTGTCGCATCAAGAACTTCTTCCCTGTCTTTTCTTGACTGTTCCAGTTCTTCTGCCTGCTGTGCAAGCATGTTCTCCTGTTGAAGTATCTTGTCACTCTGCTGTGCTATCGTATCATGCAGATATTTCTGTTCCAGCTCATAATCTTCCCGATCTCTACATCTTTCACGCACATTGAAATCAGCATATAAATCACATAACGTATTGGAAGCTTCTGTAAAATATTCATTGTCTTTTGCAATCATTTTCATTTCCTCCCAAGTCTTCGCCTTAAACAGTCTCGCCCAGAAATCAAGATTCCATCCTTTATCTGCCTGCGTTGCCATTTCTATATGTGATAAGTCTAACACATTCACTGCAAACTTGCTACTGTAAATCCTATGCTGCACTACATCCATCAAAAGATTTCGTGAATAAAAGATTGGCTGCTCTTCAAATGGTGAGAAATTCAGAATTCCGATATGGATTGCAGGTTTTGTGTCTATATACTGGTCGCCTTTTGCAGATTATTATACATACGACTCAAGTACCCAATTGAACGTTCAGGCCAATCATGGTGATTCACCACCTGCATTTCCAGGTTTATTTGTTGATAGTTGTTCAACATAGCCTTAATATCCAGTCGAAACTCCTTGTCCTGAATCGCTTCTCCAATCACAATAGGATTCATAATCTCTACAGATAGGATTTCTTCCGGCTGCATATGTAATAAAGAACCTAACAAACCTTTTAATGCCCTGTTGTTCTTTTGAAATAATGCCCGAAACATGTAGTCATTGGTCATGTTATATTCAATTTCACCGGTTGCTTTTTGCAACTCTGGAGTAAATTTCACTTTATTCATTTATCATGTCCTTTTCCTATAATATTACAAACGTTTGTAAAGGGCATTATAACAAGTCATATGTGAAAAGCAAGTCAAATGTAAAAACTCGTACCTGAAATGTCAAAAGTCGTACTAACAACTATACTTCCAAGGTTCTTCGCCATTCCATTCTTCACGTTCTTTTCCGGTATCGGTAAGGATTACCTCAACATCTTTCTTATGCAAATATTCAGCATTCTCATAGCCTTCCTTAGCTGCATGTATCTGCAGATTTTCGAAGGTAAAATCCGACAATACATACTGATCGGGCTTAGACTGTACATCATAGAATGTATCGCATGTAATATTACAGTTTCGCATGGTTACATGATCTGCATAGGACATGGGGATATCCTTACGATTCTGTAAATCATAGAATTGTGTCCATGGATTGATATTAATAAAATTCGTAATGCTGCCCTGAATATCTTCCATCAGGATATATTCATAATGCTGCGGGGTATCCGGGCGCATTTTAAGCCACAACAGGTTATTACCGTCTAATACCTTAATTCTTCTCACTATGATATTTTTGTTATGGACAGACTCTGAGCCACAGGTAAGGCATCCATGGCAAAAGCCATAACCTGCTCCATCTCTTCACACATCAATAAAAATGCACCTACACCATGAAGGTCATTTGTGCTGACAGGTCTGTGAATATAATGATCATAATCACCGACTCCTGTTCCGATACACACATCGCCTACCAGCAGATCTTCGCCCTGCCATGTAAGACTGTTAATTACGGCTTCATAGCCTTTTCTGGCATATTCCAGATATTCTCTGTCCAACAGCCCTTTGCGTACTGCCTTACATAACGCTGCCACATAGAGGCAGCTACAGGAATTCTCCAGCCAGTTACCAGCATCTGCGCCTTTATCTACGACCTGATACCATCGTCCTTCTTCTGACTGAAAAGCAACAAGAGACTTTAACAAGTTGATTGCCATTTTCTCTAACTCTTTTCTCCCTGCATGTTCCAGAGGAATGAAGTCCAGCTCATCCAGAAGTGCAACAGGAACCCATCCCATTGCTCTGCCCCAGAACTCTGGTGAACAACCAGTCTCAGGATCTGCCCATTCTGCCTTCTTATCATAAGACCAGGCATGATACATTAATCCGGTCTTAGCATCTCTGGTATGCTTCTGCATAGTCAATGCCTGAAAAATCACCTCATCAAAATACTCAGGTCTGTTAAACTCTGCTCCATACTGCGCACGTAATGGACCTTCCATATACAGCCCATCCAGCCACATTTCCTGTGGACACCATGCCTTGTGAAAATATCCTCCCTCCGGCGTGGTCGGATAGGTATCAATAGCATTCATAAGATGATCCAATACCTTCTTATATTTCTCATCACCTGTTCTCTGATACAACGGATACAGCAGGATTCCCGGCTGCATATCATCAAACTGTCCCATATCAGCACTCTTAATTTCTCCCTGGAGAGTAATCACAGAATCTACCCAATCCTTTACATACTGTGCATATTTTTCTTCTTTGCACAATTCATAAGTCTTGTACACGCCGGACAGAAATACTCCCTGATGATAATGAAATCTGCCTTCTGGCGGTAATTTGGAAGCTTCATAAGTACGCATCATTGTCTCAATGGATGCCTTTGCATATTCAATTGGTCTCATATTCTCATTCCTCCTTAATCTTCTGCGCCATCACTTCAGCAACACATTGCCCGACCTGCGTATATGCTGTCTGGTGATAATGGTAGGTATCTTTCATGTCTGTCAGATAGCTGTTAAAGGTTCCTGCCATAATGACATTTTCATAGTCATGACATATGTGAGCTTGAGCCTGTCTGATCACTTCATAATCTGCATCTTGTCTGGAACCCGGATGCTTCCTATAATTAAAATGCCCTATCTGGATCATAAAGCATCTTTCAATTCCTTTTTCATGCATTATGTTCCATAATCTCAGGAACTTTTCCTGATACTGTTGTGCTGTCGTCTTATGATCACCATCTGTCTCTCCCTGGCACCATACCATATATGTATGCGAAATTTCTATATTCTGCTCTTGTAAATATTTCTGTGCCTTTTGCAAACGATTCACCGCATCCCATAACAATCTCTCATGCCACTGTTGCAGAGAAGTTCCCCCCTCTGATGCAGATACTGCAATGATACACCTTCCTGTCAATTCATGATACCGTGCCACAAGTGCAGACACCATTCCTCCACTTTTTCTGGTGTCATCATCAATACCACCTTTTACATTCTCTTCTTTACCAAAAGGCTCCACTACAGGGCATAATCTGTCAGGTGCTGTAACTGCACGATATTCTAAACCTGCCTTTTCGCTGCATGTTACTGCGTGTTCATACTCACCCCTGCCTGCCATATTGGATTGTCCCATAAAAATAACCAAATCTATTGCCATCTTTCATCACTTTCTATAAACATGTAATCTTATCTAAGGTAATATTCTCACATAACTGTAACGAAATATTCTGTCTGCGGCTTTCTCCTGGAATTCCTATTGTGATATTGCGGAATGTAATATTTTTTAGTTCATGTCCAGGTTCATCAAAGCCAATCAGCTCAATGGCATCGCAATATCCTCTCTCTTCCTTATAGTGGTCGTAATATTTTCCACTGATGTTCAGGTTCTCAAAAGAACAGTCTTCAAAATATGGCTGTGTATCTGCTGCAATGCCATCGTTATTATATCCCACTGAATGAAATAGTACCCGTGTCGTCTTACAGTTTGTTACATGAATATCCCTGACATACCCGCCCCTCTTCCAGGTTCCTTTTATCTCTATTCCAAATAGCGAACTGGACATATCACAGTCCCATATCCGCACATCTTCCACGCCGCCTGACATTTCACTTCCTATCGTAATGCCATGTCCATAGGCACTGCGGCAGTCAAATATCCTGATATGTTTCGTAGGCCTGCCTATTTTGTTACCTTCCGGGTTTTTACCGGATTTAATCGCAATGGAATCATCCCCGGTATAGAAATTACAGTCAAATATCGTACAGTTCGTAGAGGAATCCGGGTCCCAGCCATCCCCGTTCCACACATTCTCCGAATAAAAAGTACAATGATTTGTGACAATCGTGTCAGAATATATCATATGTACATTCCAGCTTGCGCCATTCCTCAATGTCACACCGGATAAAATAATATTCTGGCAGTTGCTCATATTGATTAATCTTGGACGCACTCTGCCTGGAATCGTCCTTTCATTCTCACATTCCTTAATCTGCTCCCCTAATGCTTCCAATTGCTCTTTCATATTCTCTGTTTCCACTGCTATGACCCGCTCTGCCAAAGTTCTGCCACCACTGGCTATCGTGCCTTTTCCACAGATTACTACATTGCAGCAGTTATATCCTGCCTCATGATCCAGCTCTCCCAGATTAAGAAGACTGCTATAGCAATAAAGCTCTGTTCCTTCAAAACGGCTCCATATCTTAGGCAGATAATCCTCTACCCTGTCTGTACCCTGAATCACAGCCCCTTCCTCAAGATAAAGCTCCATATCACTATGCATCCTGAGTGCTCCCGTCAGATAGATACCCTGGGGAAGATATACCACTTCATCTTCCTTACAATCATCCAATGCCTTTTGCAATGCTACTGTATTCAATGTCTTACCATCCCCTACAGCATAATAAGGTGCTGTTGTTACATCAATGCGCCGTTTCACCTTTCCTGTTGTCAATGTAACCCTTTCCAAATTTCCTGTTGGCAGAGATTTTATCTCAATTTCATAGTCTGTGCATGCAATTAATTCAGTCAATGCAAAATGTGTCTTATCTGTTTCTCCCTCTTTCCTGCCATTACACCAGATTTCGTACCCTGTCACCCGCACATCTGCTGCCTTTTCCCAATATAAAACAATCTCATCCTCAAATACAATTGATTCTATTCTTCCCATACCAATAAACATACCTCCAACTTACCTGCCCACAATCCCATAGGGGATTCCTGCATCTGCATACACATTAGCTGCACTTCCTGTAAACACGACCTTAATCTCATTCTCTCCCTCATGCAGATATGGTCCAATCATGAATCTATGTGGTGCATACAGACTCATCCCGGCAAACGCTCCATTGCACCAGCACTCTGCCATTTCTTCCCCACAGATGCTAAACTCCTCGTTTCCATTAACCGCATTCGTATCATATTTCCATACATACTCTGCCCGGTTATTTTCTTTACTTAGCAGTGTGAAATCGCCAGTCCTGTCTCCCATATCCAGCTTCTGTGCAATCTCTTTCAATGGTATTTCACAAGTCTCATCTAATATAAGCAGCTGCATCTGTAACGGTGCTAACTGCACATGATACTTTCCCTGTGATTCCTCACATCTATATTCGCCACTCCACAGATTCATGCTGATATAACGTATATCCTGCGGGATCTCCATCCAGGTATCTATCCTCTGTTGTCCTTCATTACACAGTAGAATCATCTCTACATTATCTTTTATCAATATCTCCCTACGCAATGTAGCATATGTCCCATCCAGCCTGTATTTGCAGTATGGCAACACATCCTTCAGAAGTTCCTGTGTATTCTGATAGATTTTTATTCCCTGTGCTTTTTCAGAAATATCAGCATCTATGACATTCAATACCTTATCAAATGTATATTCCTGTATACATAATCTGCCGTTTTGTACTTCCGGCATCAGTGCTATCGGCATATAATGAAATGGTATCTGATTCGCATAAAGTGCTGCTACTTCTTCATAAGGCACTCTATTGTTATCACATAACACGGCTATCCTTGCATCATCCACAGAATCTGTCATCAGATATGAAATACATTTCATATAGTCCGATATCTGTCTGTAATACTTCCACCAGATATTGTTAGGTCCTACATCAGGCGGGCGCTCTCCGCTGCGCTGCCCTTCCACGCTATAATAAAAGGCATGGGGTACGAACAGATTCACGCCCCGCATACCCAGCCAGTTGATGTACCAGATCATATCCTCCCCCTTAAAATACCAGGGAATTTTCTCACGGTTACATACGCCGAAGCATTCATTTGCATTGCGTCTCCTGCCCAGCAATCTTGCAATATCTGCACTGAGTTTTGCCTGTACTGAATCAAATTCCCGCAAGCCACCGCTCTCCGGTGATACTCTGCGCATGATAAGATCCTGCCCTGGAATGTGAAAATACAATTCTTCTTCCACATCATCACTTGCCTCCGGGTGTCCCATCAGACTGATACCATGCTCCTCACACCAGCAGGAAAGTTTTGCATAGAAATTTTCTCTCAAATGCTTCTTTATTAATTTGTGATAAATGACAGTCGTGTCATTTTTATTTTGATTGAATATTGCCTCCAGATCTTCTAGCCTGCCCCCTGCTGCCATGATTTCTTTCTCCAGACCCGGAAGCCATTCTCTGAATTGTCCTGCATTACGTCCCAGCGCACATGGTTCATCTGTGAAAAAGGCAATGATCGTGTTGCCGAAGTACTCCGATAATGCATCATAATAACGGTCATGTGTCAAATGAATAAAACACTCAACTGCTTCTGGATTCAGGATATCAGCAGAAGCTGGCGCTCCCACTTCCCCATCATCTTCTCCAAAATGGATACCCCTGATCGTTCCCTGCGTATAGTCATAGACCAGATATTTTCCATCCGGGAACTGTGTTATGATTTCTCCCTGTTCTGGCTTTTCCTCCAGCAACCGTACGCCTTTTGATGCAAAAGACGGATTCGCTGCCACGACCTGCCCATGTGCAGAACCGGATGGGTACATGCCTTCATCATAAAGCACGACCTTCATGTTCAGCTCTGCAGCTGTTTCCACAATATACTTCACCACACGAAAGTATTCCTCTGAAAGATATTCCAGGCTCTTGGGAATACCGATTCTTGGATGCAGCACGATGCCATTGACACCTTTTTCCACATAATCGGTAAACTGCTTTTTTATTTTCTCTTTGTCAGGTGCATCATTGTAAAACCAGAAAGGAATCGGTGTAAATTCCATCGGCGGATTCAGCAGGTTATTTAATAGCATCTGAATTTTACTATGTTCCATCTGTTATCTCCTTCTCATACGATTTACAGTTAAGCGTTTGTATATTTATCTAAAGTATAGTTCACTTGCAAATATTGTAAATTCACTATTCTGTACTTATTTTAAAAATTATTGTACTATTCTATACTAATTATTATAATTAAATGTAAGGATTCAAAGCCTTGCGCCATGAACCATACTATGCTTTATTTTTCACAATTTATATTACAAAATAATCAACATGAACAGAGGAGAATATCTATGCCAGACCGCCCACTTATCAAACGTACCCATGCCATTCACAATTTTGACATGACTTATGAAGAAATCAAAAAAGGCTGGCGAATGCCCTATATGCACCACCATGTCTACTATGAAATCTATCTGCTATTATCCGGGGAACGCATTGTAACTATTGGAAACGATCATTATCTGGTTTGTGCAGGTCAGGCTACGCTTTTTCGCAGTGAAGTACCTCACCAGAGCCGTGGAGAGACTGATTTCACCGGTATCTGTATTCATTTCACCGCAGAACTGTTAAAGCAGTATTTCAAACAGTCTACCGTCACGCAACTGTTAAAATGCTTTGACCATCCTGTAATCAGTGTACCCGAAGACTATCTGCACACTCTTCTTGAAATGACCCGCACACATACCTGGGCTGCCGGGGATAAATACCTGAAACTGGCACAGATTCTGTATGACCTGAATCAATTCCATAAGCAGAATCCTTATGAACAGTCAGTATACGAGACCTCTTCCCGCCCCAAAGCATCTGATCATATTCTGGAATATATCAATATCAACTACACCCTGATCCATTCTGTCAAGGATATCAGTACTGCACTCGGCATCTCTGAAACCTATGTATACAAAGCTATACAGAAAGAAATGCATACAACTCCGAAGGAATATATTAATCAGCTGCGCATCCGCCATGCCATGCATGAACTGAAATATTCTGGTTATACAGTCGCTTCTATCTCTGAATCCTGTGGTTATCAGTCTGTCAGCTATTTTGTCCGCGTATTTCGCTCCTTTACCGGCATGAGTCCTACACAGTATCGGAAATGTTCCTTATAATTTCATACAAACGGTTGTAATATGGAAATCTATATCTAAAACGGTTAATTTTGTATTATTTTATGGTTGACTTTCGGGTATATGCTTATTATAATAAATGCATGAAGTATCGAATGTATGTACGCCACGATAGTGTCAAATGACCTATGAAAAACTGGGCAAAGAAAAAAGGCTCAGATGAACCTTGAAAATTGCAGATACTTTAGTCTGAGGTAAGCAATCGCCACCCTTGATGGCACGAAAAAGAACTGCTGTAGGTTGATCACCGACGGCGAAGAACTCAAGAACAGATAGTTTTCTCGTCGTTTACAGCAGTGTAGCAGTTCTTTTTCGTGCCATCAAGGGCAACGCCGCTTCGCGGTGGCTGGGTTACTACCTCTGGCTCTGAATCTAAGAACAGACAGTGGCTTCGCCGTTTTGTAGATTTAAGATGGTCTGTTGCCCGAGGAAGATGAGCAGTTGCCATTTGCCTGGCATGTTTTCCGCATTTGCCAGCATGTCCACTTTGTTGAGTGGAGTATAGCTGGTGTGTTTGTGCGGGCGCAGGAAGTTGTAATACGCTACCCACAGGGCTAAATCGTAGTTGGCACCATCGTAATTATCGAAGCCATTTGTGGGTCTGTAAGAAGCTTTGTAGGTACGGTTTAAACGTTCAATCATCTGCTTATACGGGCGGAATTCTTTGGAGACTTCATCCTCATTGGTAAGACCGATTACCTGTGTGATATTGAAGGTGAAGTTATCCTTGAACTTTTTGGCAAACTCCATTGCAGCCAAAGGATATGCACCGTACCCATCAGCGATGAATTTGAAGTTTTTGGGAAGTTCTTTCAGATGCCGGAAAGCCATGCGCATGGCAAGGATACAGGGACCGACACTGCGGTTATCGGATACCTGATAGCCAATGATGGAACGGCTGGCAGCATCCATGATGAACCAGATGTATGCTTTGATGCCACGGACTTTTATGTAGGTTTCGTCAGCAGTAAACACTTTTCCCGGCTTGTAATCGTAGTTGTCAACGAAGGGTTTAATACAGATAGCTGCCGTTTTGCAATAGTTGGCTATCTGCTGGTGGGAAATGCTGATGTTGTAGAGGTCTTTAAGAGCCTGTGAAGTTTTTCTTAAAGATAAGCCAAGATTAATGTGAAGAGTCAGGCACAAAGACATGACATGGGCATTGTGCTTGGAGAACTTAAGCGAAGAGGCATTCTTAGGGAGAGAGTTTAAGTCCATGGCAAAGAAATCCACAGTGAACTCACGGTAGATGTAATGGAGCTTATATTTGTTTTTGCCGTGATCCGCATCCAGATCCTTCTGTTCCACTTTTTTAAGATTGTGGAGATAGTAAGGACATTTGGGATTGACACATTTGTGTACGCGGAAGAACTTGCGGTCTTTCTTTGCAACTAGGGTATTACCGCAATGAGGACAGGTAAGCCGGATAGGAGTGGTGACCACTTCGCCGGATGAGAAAGTCTGTCCGCAGACCTTGCACTGATACTGGCCGTTTCCACCATTGTTATCGTAGATGTAATGGTGAGGGGCACCGCATAAGGGACAGATGGTATCTTCGGGAATGGATTTACCATTGCGTCGCTGAACCGGCTTAACAGGTTTGCCATACTTCCACTGATAGTATTCGAGAAGGAACTGCCAGTCCTGCCTGATAAAAGGTTTGATGACAGGGAGTTTATCAATCTTGAATTTCTGGTATTTTGGAGAGTGCGAATCGTCAAAAGCCCACTGTTTGAGAGGAATATATCTGCAAATAAAATTTAAAAGCCAGCAAATTTGTTGATGTTGGTATTGAATGTAGTTAAGTAAATAAAGTATAATGTCCATGAGCATTGGCTCCTTTTGATTTGTGGAAGTTTGGTCACGGACATTATATCAAAAATGGGAGGTCAATGCTTTTTTATTTGCAAACTCCCGAAAATAAAGGCTTTAGAAAGAAAAAAGGGTAGTAAATTTGACACTACCTACGCCACAAAGGAGGTTTCTATATGACAATCAATGAAATGAAAGAAAAGAAAAAAGAAAAGGGATATACCTATGCGCAAATGTCCGTCCTGTCCGGCGTGCCTCTTGGTACAATCCAGAAGATTTTCTCAGGAGAAACGGAAAGTCCCCGTTACGACACGCTACAGGCACTGGAACAGCTTTTCTCTGAGAAATCTACCGTATGCGAAGAGACTTCCTATCAGGCTGACAGGAATGGCAGCTATACTCTTGACGACTATTATGCATTGCCGGATGAACAACGTGTAGAGTTGATTGATGGGTATTTTTATGATATGTCAGCTCCCACCTTCCATCATCAGTCCATTGGAGGCGAGATTCATCGACAGATTGCTAATTATATCCTGGAACACAAGGGAAGCTGCAGACCCTTCATTGCTCCTGTAGATGTGCAGCTTGACTGTGATAATAAGACCATGGTTCAACCGGATGTAGGCATCATATGTGATCCCTCCAAGATTAAAAAATTCGGTATATACGGTGCCCCTGATTTTCTTGTGGAAGTTATCTCTCCTTCTACCAAAAGAAAAGATTATACCTTAAAACTATCCAAATACATGAACGCCGGTGTACGGGAATACTGGATTCTGGATTATGCCCAGCGTAAGCTTCTTGTATATTTCTTTGAAAGTGAAGCCTGCCCGGTTATTTATGGTCTGGATCAGCCGGTCCCTGTAGGAATCTATCATGGAGAACTGACCATTGATTTTTCCAACATTCTAAAATGGATTGAAGAAGATCTGGTATAATACAGGTCTGTCACTGAATACACAAAAGGAGATGAAAGTCCACCACTTTCATCTCCTTTATACACTTTCCGAGGTTTATTTCTTAAACAGTTTACCAAAGAATGACTTCTTCTCTTCTGTCTTTTCCTCTTCAGCTGCTGTTTGGGCTTCACCCTCTGTAGTAATTGTTTCTGCTTCTTTTACAGCTTCACCAATTCCTGCCTTAGGATGTTCCTTCAGTGCCAGCAATGCATCATAAGCCTGCAGCACACTCAGGTTCTTCTCCTCTGCAATTTTCTTTGCTGTATATCCTTCAATCGTAATCATACCCATCGGAGGATACTCTGCATTACGTACTGTAGAGGTAAATTCAACAAAGATACTACTGTCAGATTTCAGCCTCTTATAATAATGGAGTGCTTCCACATAGGAGAGCTTGCATCCCTGTGTCAGATAAATCATCAGCTCTTCTCTCAGAGGTTCTGAGTGTTTCCACTGCTTTGCAATCTCACCCATCAGATGAACGTCTGCCAGACACATAACATCAGGGCCATCTGTTACAGCTGCCACCTTGCTTGCTGCCTCAAACTGCTCCATGAATTTCTCATTGTCAATGCCGGCAGGAGTCAATCTGCCTTCTCCGGTTCTGCCACCTTCAAAGCGGTTGGTCACAATCAGATAAGCCAGCTGGTTACGCAGTGTGAATGAACCATCCTGCTCTCTCAAGGTGAAGACAAATGGTTTCTCACACAGTGCTTCTGTCAACGGCACAGTCATTCTGTTCATCAGTCTGTTGTACTGTTTCTTCTTCTCTTCGTCCTGGGCTGTTCTTGCTGCCTCGAAGCGGCGTCCTGCTTCCTGAAGCATAACAATCATTTCAGGTACTGAACACTCTGCCATATAAGTGATACCTTCATCATAATCTGTATCCAGATGTGATGCCAGTTCTTCTCTTCTCTCTTTACTTACTGCATAGGGATTCTCTGTGTTTACAAAAGAAATCGGCTCGAAACGGTATTGCGTTGTTCCGTCTTTCTCTATTTTTAATGCACTGCATTCCTGTGGTGTCAGGAATTTCTCCATATCTGTCTCAAATCCTGCAGTCTCCATAAAGAAAGAGAATTTGCAATGGATAGAATGCAATGTATCATCATCCAGATTGATGCTGGTAACGCCTACCTGTGCTGCTACTGCCAAGGCAGTCTGCAGAGAATGCATCTTATCATTCTTCTTTAATACACCGATTGGATACGTACCATCAAATACCGGTAAAAGTGTCGGATTCTCCAGACAATAATTCACCGCATCCTCATATTTTTCAAAGAGATACATCTGGACATTCTCTTCAGCCAGCTTCAACAGGAACGGCGTACCAAGACAGGTTCTGTAATCACTGTGTCTGGTTCCTAACAGAATATAGACTTCTTCCATATTCGCATACTCGCAGATGCGTGCCTTGACCTTCTCCTCATTCCATACCGGTGGGGTGAAATATGCACTGATATCCAGCGTTGCAGGATCGAATTCCAGCCAGTAATTACGATGTGGCTCTACGATTACCTGGAAATGCCCCTTTACAAACTGCGCAAGCAGAGACAATTTATATTTGTTGATTGGCTTCTTATCAGGGTTGTAACGCATAGCGCTCTCTGCCGTCAGGAATACTTTAAGAGATTCATAATCATAATCCTTATCATCCTTGGGCTGGCTCTTATCCTTCTTGCGCTTCATGGTCATGATCTCAAAAGTCTGCTTCTCACCTTCTGCCGGTTTCTTGCGGAAATCCGGTAATTTACCGATGATGAACACTGACTTTGTAAGCATATGTGCTACTGCTTCTTCCTTAGTGCATCTGTCGATGGACACTCTGTACATATAATGATAGGAATCCACGATTTCCTTCATCACTCTGAGGTCTTTTGCTGATAAATACTTTTCATCACACAAGGTTGTCTTGGAGCCATTCTCCAAAGTATTGATATGAAGTACCAGACCTGTAATATTCTCATCAAAAATCTGATAAATAACCTCACCCAGCTTATCTTCATGATAAGCATAACGATATTCACCATATCTCTTTGCCTTATTTACATAGGCATCATAATATTCTTTTTCAAAAAATACATGAATGGCATCGTCGAAGACTTCTTCTTCATTGCGCTGCATTACCATGATATCTTTATTCAGTCCCTCAAAGAGACGCAACTGCCATATTGTTATGTTTGATTTTCTTTCCACTTAACTTTACCCTTATCCCTATTCTTAGCTTTCTACAATCAGATATCTGCCGTCTCCCACGTCAAATACCTCAGGTGCATCCAGAATATCTTCCTTGCTCTGTCCTTCCAGATCCACACCTTCTTCATCAAAATAATCCCATACTTCATCCAGGGAATCTACCACAACTGCCATACACTCTTCCAGAAAATCTTCTGCTTCCTCTGGTGTCTCTGCTACATTCTCAGGAAAAAGCTGTAACTGATTCTCCAAAAAACATTCTAATACTGCATCATCATACTCGTGCATATTCTTACCATACCTTTCTGTACCATAATTTCCAGTACTGCTTTAGTATTTGATTCCGGCCTTATCCAACTCCCAAACGAGTCTGCCAACCGGTAAGCCTACAACATTGTTATATTCACCACAGATTTCCTTGATATAGGCAGCACATCTGCCCTGTATTGCATATGCCCCTGCCTTATCCACAGGTTCGCCTGTCTCTACATAAGTCTGTATCTGTTCACCTGTCATAGGATACATTTCCACATCCGTCTTTTCATGGAAGCTGATAACCCGTCTGCCCTGCTCTTCCAGAATGATCAGAGTAACACCGGTGTATACCTGATGCACCTTGCCCTGCAGACTTGACAGCATCCTCACAGCATCCGCCTTATCCTTTGGCTTTCCCATAATTGCACCATCATAAGCTACAATCGTATCCGCTCCTATGATTACTGTACTTTTCTGCCTGCCATGTTCTTTCTCATAGCGATCTGCCACTTCTTTCGCCTTTTGCAGGGACAGCTCTTCTACAATATCTGCCGGCTGCTGTTTTGTAATGATTTCCTCTCCATGCGCAGAAGCAATTTCAAATGAAAGACCTATCTGCTCTAATAGTTCTTTTCTTCTGGGCGACCCGGATGCTAATACAAATTTTACCATAATATGCCGTACCTTTCCAGTCTCTGTTATCTCTTTCTTTACTCTGCCTCAATATGAGTCTCCGGCTTGAATACTCTTGCCTGCTGTTCATTCTTATGCTTATGTGCGGCAGCCATATATTCTTTACAGAATTCTTCCTGTGCATTGCACAATACCTTACCACGCTTGTCTACCTTTTCATAGGTTCCATCCGGCTTTAACAGCTGCGCTTTGACTGTATCTCTCATCTGCACATCCAGAATATGCCATACCTTTTCTTTTAATTCAGGGTTCAGAACAGGGAAGAGGATCTCTACACGGCGCTCCAGGTTTCTTGGCATCCAGTCAGCACTTCCCATATACAATTCCGGATTACCGCCATTTTCAAAATAGAAGATTCTGGCATGCTCCAGGAAATTACCAACAATGGAACGCACGGATATATTATCATTCGTCCCTTCTACTCCTGTTCTCAGACAGCAGATACCACGGACAATCAGATCAATCTTCACACCTGCTGCCGCTGCTTCATATAATGCCCTGATGACATCAGGATCACACAGTGAGTTCATCTTTGCAATGATATGTGCCGGTCTGTTCTGCTTTGCATTGTCTTTTTCCCTGTTGATCAGATATAAGAACTTATCCTTTAACCACAGCGGTGCCAGGGCAAGGTGGTTCCAGCTAAGCGGTTCTGAATAACCGGACAGCATATTGAATACTGCGGTTGCATCCTCTCCAATTGCTTCGTTACAGGTAAGGATACCACAGTCTGTATACAATTTCGCCGTAGAATCATTATAGTTACCAGTTCCCAGATGGACATATCGGCGGATGCCCTCTTCTTCTCTTCTGACAACCAGTGTAATCTTACAGTGGGTCTTTAGTCCAACCAGACCATATATTACATGACAGCCTGCCTTTTCCAGCTTCTTCGCCCATACGATATTATTCTCTTCATCAAATCTGGCCTTTAACTCGACCAGTACAGTGACCTGTTTGCCATTCTCTGCTGCCTGTGAAAGTGCTGCAATAATAGGAGAATTGCCACTGACACGGTACAGTGTCTGCTTGATTGCCAGTACTTCCGGATCTCTGGAAGCCTGCTTAATGAAATCTACGACCGGTGCAAATGTCTCATACGGATGATGCAGCAGAATATCCCTTTGTCTGATTTCATCAAAAAGGTTACAGTCAGATGCCAGTCCATCCACCGGCTGTGGGATATAAGGCGGTGTCTTTAAATGGTCGAATCCACTCATACCGTACATTTTCATCAGGAAAGTCAGATCCAGCGGTCCCGGGATTTCATAGATATCCTGTTCTTCTACACAAAGCTCCTTCTGGATAAATGACAACAGTCTTTCATTGATTCCATCCTCTACTTCCAGACGGATGACCTGTCCCCACTGTCTCTGCTTTAACTGCTTCTCAATTTCCTTGAGCAGATCTGCTGCTTCCTCTTCTTCCAGGGAAAAGTCAGCATTTCTCATAATTCTGAATGGATATACACATTCGATATCATAATTCAGGAAAAGCTTATCCATATTTCGTTCAATGATCTGTTCCAGCAGAATCACACGCTTGCAGCCATCTTTGCCATCCGGCAGACTGACGATTCTTGGAAGTACGCTCGGTACCTGTACTGTCGCAAACTCCAGTTCTTTTGCTGCAGCAGAACGCTTGAACAGATGCTTCTTTAATACACTGTTATTCTCTTTACGTGATACCAGTGCGCCAAGATTCAGGGATTTATTACGAATCAATGGAAAAGGTCTGGAAGAATCCACTGCCATTGGTGTCAATACGGGATATACATTATCCTGAAAATAACGGTCTACAAATTTCTTATCCTCTTCCTCCAGTTCCTCATGCTTCTCGATTACCTGTAATCCATTCTGTCCAAGCAGGGGAATCAGAGAACGGTTATATGTAGAATACTGCATATTGACCAGCTCATGAGTAGCCTTATTCACTGCTTCCAGCTGTTCCTGTGCAGTCATTCCTGCAATGTCCTTCTTCTTATATCCCGCATTTACCATATCTTTAAGGGATGCCACACGCACCATAAAGAATTCATCCAGATTAGATGCCGTAATACTCAAAAACTTAAGTCTCTCAAATAATGGCAGAGACTTATCCCTTGCCTCTCCCAATACTCTATGGTCAAATGCTACCCAGCTCAATTCCCTGTTGTAGTAATATTCCGGTCTGCTATAGTCAATCTTCATATGCTGCTCATCCCCCTTATATATTGCTCTTTTTCTGTTTTACAATGGGCTTGATATTATACACTTCTTCAAACAGCTCTGCATTTCTTGCAAACATGCTTAATTCCAGCGTCATATCAGCATTGGACTCGACTGTGATAATAATAGAATCATCTTTTAATGTAGTCTTTACATTATCACATTTCTCACGATGACTGATATCCAGTCCATCCGCCAGACGTATGATTGCTGTCAGCTTGGCTATTTTAAGGAAAGACTCCTTATCCAGTGTCGTTACTCGTCCTACTGTTTCGTAATATTCAAAAGGTTCTGTTGAATATTTTACAATATTGGCTACAATTTCTCTTTCCAGGTGAGACAACCCTATCATTTCTGTCGCCATCACAATATTATAGGAGCTCTCACCCACATTGGTCAGGCTGATATATCTGCCGCATTCATTCAGGATTGCAGCAATCTGCAGCAAAAGCCTGTCTCTTTTGTTCAGACCATGCACTTTCTTGAGATGGTCATAGAGGGTCAGTGCGATTTCTTCTCTTTCTCTGGTGCTGCGTTCTCCACTGTGATACCTCTTATTAATATCCCTTGCGCATGCCAGAATATCCTGTTCAAAATTATGTGATACAGATAATACTTTATTCTTCTCCGCATATTCATAGGCAATACCATCACACAGACTGACACCAGGCGCCCACAATGTCTTAGCCCCCAGTACTTTCATCATATGCTTGATCATGATAGCTGATAAGTACAAAAGTGATGTATTCTCAGCGGGAATTCCAAGAGCTGCTGCTATTTCCTGGGAATTTCTCTGTTTTAATCTGCCTACAAATTCCTGGAAAGTCTGTGCATCTACATGCCCCTCTTTGCCGGATTTGAGGATTCCCTTCTGCAGGATCAATGACACATAATCATCTACCAGAATGATATTTTCAATCGTTCTGTCACCAACAAACATCTGCTTAAAGCTCTGGAGACGGTCAATTACCATTTCCTCTACGATTTCTTCAAGCTGATATGTCTTATAGGATACCTTGCTCAATTCTTCTCTCATACGCAGAACACCGGGACGGATATTCTGTGTCGTAACCAGTGAATCTTTATCAAACAAAGAAAGCTGTATGCTGCCCCCGCCTATATCAATAAAAGCTGTTCCCTTTTCAATGATGTTTTGGAAATCCTGACCTTTGGATGCCACCGATTTATAATCAAGGAAACGCTGCTCCGAATTGCTCAGTACTTCCAGCTCAATACCCGTCCTGGTACGAATCTGATCCAGCAGGATCAACGTATTCTTCGTTTCCCTGATGGCACTCGTCCCATAGGCACGGTATGCATCTACTTTATAGCTGTTCATGATCTGTATAAACTCGCGCAACAATCTGCACAGCTCATCCATACGTTCACTGCTGATCTTACCCGTCAGGTAAGAGTCCGTTCCAAGCTCAATCCTATGACGGATGCAGTCTATTTCTTTTATTCCATTCTTTGAAGATATCTCAAATATCTTCATGGTCAGTTCATAGGAACCTACATCAATTGCGGCAAAGGTCTTATATGCCATGTAATCACCCCTTTTATGATTCTGCTATTGCTGCTTGCCAGCCAGATAATCAATAAACTGCTGCGCTGTTCTTCCGGAAAGTCCTCCATGGGATAATTCCCACTTATTTGCTTCTAACAGAAGTTCGTCCTCAGACATCCCTATATTATTTCTGGCAGCCAGCGCTTTCACAATCTCCTGGAATTCCTTCTTGTTTGGTGCGCAGAAGAAGATAGATACACCAAAACGTGCTACCAGTGAGAGCTTCTCCTGTACTGTATCAGAAGCATGCAGGTCATCTCTGCGTTCTTCCTTATCAGAGAATTTCTCCCTTACCAGATGTCTTCTGTTGGAGGTTGCATAGATCAGCACATTGTCCGGCTTTACTTCCAGTCCACCCTCAATAATAGCTTTCAGATATTTATATTCAATTTCAAATTCTTCAAAGCTCAGATCATCCATATAAATGATAAATTTATAGTTTCTGTTCTTGATCTGTGCGATTACATCATTGAGATCCTTGAACTGATGCTTGTACACCTCAATCATACGCAGTCCCTGATCGTAATAGCGATTGATAATACCCTTGATACAGGAGGATTTACCAGTACCTGCATCACCAAACAACAGGCAGTTATTTGCAGGTCTTCCCTGTACGAATGCCTCTGTATTATCAATGAGCTTCTGCTTAGGAATCTCATAGCCAACCAGATCCTCCAATTTCACATGGTCGATATTCTTGATTGCCTTAATCTCCATCTTCTCTCCTTCAGGATGCGAAATACGGAAAGATTTATTCAGACCAAACTTACCTACACCATATCTGGCATAAAATTCTGTAATGATCTGCATGATAGCCTCTGCACTGTCTGCATGACCGATTTCTCCGGCTACTTCGCAGATACGGTCTCTGATTCTGGAATTGTATACATGGCTCTTCTCATGATTGCCTTCAAAATGCCTGATATACGCAAGGGTGTCCTGTCCAAATTTATCTCCCATCTGTGTGAAGTCATAGTCGGTCAGTTCCTTGATAATTGCGAAATCATGTAATGCCACTTCATTTAATGTACCCTGCTGCTCTCCCCTGATCTCACTGCCAAGGCTGTACGCATTCTCATCATTTACCAGCAGATTGGCAATATAGCAATGCCACAGATTCCCATAGAATCCATGATGTGCGGCCTTGTCCAGCATCGTATGAATGCATTCAAAGAACAAGTCCTCTCTGTCCTCCAGGTTATAATAATCGTCATCAAAATGCTCCATAAGCCATGCCATATCTGACAGCAGCTTATCCTGTTTCAGATTACGATATACGATCAGTTCCTTTATTCTCATTGTAATTATGCCTCTTTTCTAATAATTTCCCAGTATCTTCATATTTCTGGTCTCTTCCCGCAGACCCCTCAGTGCATTTTTTACAGCGCTGTCCTCCATATTACCTTCAAAATCCACAAAGAACCTGTATTCCCAGTTTCTTCCTTCCAATGGACGTGATTCAATCTTGGTCATATTCAGTCCATTATAGATCAGATGTGACAGGGCATGATAAAGCGCACCACTCTCATGATTCACTTCAAAACACAGACTGATCTTAGATGCATCTTTGGAAAATACTTTCTGATTGGTAATAATAATGAAACGAGTGGAATTCTCTTTCAAATCATTTACACCCTTCTCCAGAATCTCCAGTCCATATACTTTAGCCGCATATTCACTGGCAATGGCAGCTTCTGTCAGGTTCTTATCCTCTGCGACCTTCTGCGCAGCAAATGCATTGTTCTTCATGCTGATCTGCTGCCATCCCTTCTCCTGAAGATAATGGGCGCTCTGCATCAGTGACTGTGCATGGGAATAGACTGTCTTAATATCACTGATCTTCGTTCCCGCACAGCCAAGCAGACAATGATTGATAGGAATGATCTGCTCACCCACGATATAATTCTCAAATTCCACCAGTAGGTCATATATCTCACTGACAATTCCAGCTGATGAATTTTCTATCGGCAATACTGCAAAATCAGCGCTGCCCTCATCAATTGCCAGCATGGCATCCCTGAAGGTATCTACATGGAAGCAATTCACACCTTCCCCAAAATACTGAATCATGGCAGACTGGGAATAAGCTCCCTCTGCTCCCTGAAATACCACTCTGCACTTGGATGTATCAAAATGATCCACCTTGGAAAAGGAAAGCTTGCCTACACTGTCATGCTCTGCCAGCAATCTATACTGAAGCTTACGGCTCATCGCCATAATCTGCTCAAAAAGCTCCGTCACACCATAGGCATTGAAATCATTATGTGTTAATGCCCTGACTGCTTCCAGCTTCTGCTTCTCACGCTCTTTATCAAAAACACGTTTACCGGTCTCTATCTTATATTCTGCGACCTGCCCGCAGACATTCATTCTTTTCTCATACAGCTCAACAATCTGCTTGTCAATTCCATCAAGCTCATTCCTCAATTCCAGTAAATCCATCTGTTATCTCCTCCTGGTACAATATACATAGAGTATAACATTCCTGTTCACTACGTTCAAGTAATGGATAAAATACTGTAATCCCCTTTTAATTTGTCAGAATATTCTGTATAATATAAGTAATTAAGGGGGCTACTATCATGAAGAGAAAAATTATTACTATTTTGTCAATTCTTTGTATTGCGGCATTATGCATCGGTACAGCTGTTGCAATCTCATCCAGCCATAAAATCAAATTAAATCCGGATTACGTTGTGGGCAACACTGCCGGTAACTTATATAATGGGGGGACTTTCTGCGAGGATGATGAATATGTCTATTTCTCCAACGCCTACGACAACGGTGCCCTTTACCGCATGCGTCCTGATGAATCAGACATGAAGAAGCTTGTATCCACCCAGGTAAGCAGTATTAATTCAGGCGGTGATTACCTATATTATTATCAGCAGAGCATTGGTTCAGGTGAAGGCTTCGGCTACATGTTCAATGCAACCGGCATCTATCGTGTATCCAAGAAAAATCCTGCCAAAAACACCTGCCTGGATAAAATATATGGAAGCAACGTCGTTTTAAGCGGTAATTCCTTATACTATAATATTTCTGCTGAAAATGGAACCTTTCTGATGGCAAAAAGCACCGATGGCAAAAGTTCCCAGACTATCCTGACGAACCCTATCCTTCCTGCCTGTGTTGACAATAACACTCTTTATTATCAGAATACCAAGACAGACCTGCATCTCATGGCTGTCAACACATTGACCAACCAGGTATTTCAGGTGTCTTCTGAAGATATTTATATGCCTATTGTAGAAGGCAGCACACTTTATGGCATAGACATCCATAACAATTATGCTTTAATCCGCATGGATTTGACCACCGGGGAAAAGACAACCCTGGATGATACAAGGACTGATATGCTCAATGCCTCACCACAATATATCTACTATCAGACATCCGGCGATACTCCACAGTTCAAGCGTATTTCCAAGGATGGTTCTTATATGGAAGTAATTGCTGATGGTGCATACAATACTATCCAGACCACTTCCAAATATGTCTATTTCCTGAAATTCGGAAGCAGCGTTCCTGTCTACAGAATCCCTCTGGACGGACCAATTGATATCTCCACTTTCGATGCAGCACTACAGGCTGCTGCCCAACAGAATAAATAAAAATAACATGACCGGTCTTGTATGTATATTTCATGCAGAACCGGTCATACTGTTTTTATGAATCATAAATCAAACCTTTATCTTAATAACTTTATAAAATGCGGTATTGCAGGATGGTGTCTGGAGATTCTCTTTACCTCCTCCATGGCACTGCGCAGGCGTGAAATGACCCTAAAAGGCACTACTTCCATCTGGATGTTCCCCATTTACGGCTCCATGGCATTATTGCGGCCCTTTTTTCTACGCATGCAGAAACTGGCCTTTCCAGTCCGCGGATGTATCTATGCCCTTATGATCTTTGCTGGTGAATTCTTAAGTGGACGTCTTTTACAGAAGCATCAACTGTGTCCCTGGGATTATACCAGCCATCATTGGAATATTCAGGGTATTATACGCCTTGACTTCTTCCCCTACTGGTTTGCCACCGGACTTTTCTTCGAGAAACTGCTTACCGAGAAACCATCCAGCCAATCTAAAGGCTGAATTATACCGCACTCCCTGCTTCACTTCCCAGAGTTCAAAAAAGGAGAGGGCATTCCCCCTCTCCCAACTGCACTATGCATTTAGTTATCAATATCAAAATCCGAACCGTCAGCACCGATATCCAGCGTATTCATTGTTCTGCGCTTTCTTCTTGCTATCTCCGACTGCTCCAGAATGAAGTCCTTTATTGCCCTGGCGTTCTTAATATGCGCCATGACAAGCTGTGGATTGGTCGTATCACCTGTATAACAGATAATCGTACCCAAGCCAAATATTCTCTCCAACAGAGAAGTCTTCAATGTCACATCCTGTACCTTGTACATATAGCAGTCATTCTCTTCCTTGCTCAGAAATCCCGTATCTACAGTAAGGACCTCTTCTTTTACCGTGTATATTGTAAAAGTAAACGGCAGCCCCAAAAATACCCATCTCTTTCGCTCTCTAAATTCCATCTTCATCCTCCTACTCTGCATGACCAATGGCCTCTGTTTTTTCTTACGTATAGTATAACATAAAATTTAAAAATGTCCTATTCATAAAATATAATTTTTCCATTGCAAGCACACTCAAGACTGTCTCTTATACACATCTGACGCTGCCGACGAATAGCCTTGTGTAGAT
>ERZ1027232.462-NODE-462-length-23384-cov-5.751854_pt1 | contig 23384 bp, 18 predicted proteins | sample MGYA00519478_ERZ1027232 | MGnify/ENA primary metagenome ERZ1027232 (study PRJEB26926, sample SAMN06164468) | human gut metagenome | biome: ENVO:00009003; feature: ENVO:2100002; material: ENVO:00002003 | host: Homo sapiens | place: USA | collected 2012 ...
AGATGTAGCTCCGTCTCGTGGGCTCGGAGATGTGTATAAGAGACAGCTTCTGCAAGCACACGGGTTGGGTAGAAATTTTGGGATGCGGTATGGTAGATCCGAATGTATTGGAGCTGAACGGAATAGACAGCAAAGTGTATAGCGGATATGCCCTGGGTATGGGTATCGAACGCATCACCAACTTAAAATACCAGGTGAAAGACCTTCGTATGTTCTCTGAAAATGACACACGCTTCTTGAAAGAATTCGAGAGCGCTTACTAAATATAGTGAATAACGGTTAGTGATTAGTGATTAATAAGTTGCGCATTTTCAGCATATCATTAATCACCCATCACTAACCACTCATCGCTAACCACTATTTTTCGCTATGGCAAAAGACAAACTTGTAACCTCCGGCTATTGCCTTATCCTGGCTGCCAATTTCCTTTTGTATTTTGCCTTTTATCTGATACTACCGGTTCTTCCATTCTACCTGACTGAGGTATTCCATACCGGAAATGCAGCAGTAGGTGTCATCTTGTCATGCTACACCATTGCCTCGCTCTGCATACGCCCATTTTCGGGATACCTGCTCGACACACTGGCCCGCAAGCCTCTTTATCTGGTGGCATATTTCATCTTTATCACCATTTTCGCAGGTTACATGTTGGCGGGAGTCCTATCCATATTCATCATGTTGCGGGTTGTCCACGGTCTTGCATTTGGAATGGTGACTGTAGCAGGAAATACAATTGTGATTGACATTACCCCTTCATCTCGTCGCGGCGAAGCCGTAGGATATTATGGACTGATGAACAACACAGCCATGAGCTTCGGTCCGATGATTGGCCTTTTCATGCATGACATCTATTCCTTTGAAACGATTTTTGCCTGCTCGCTCATATCGGGAACTATCGGTTTTGTTGCCGCATGCCTCGTCAAGACCCCACCCAAACAACCAGTCAAACGAGAACCTATCTCATTGGACCGCTTTGTGCTGCTGAAAGGTATCCCGGCAGGAATCGCACTGCTATTGCTCTCCATACCATATGGCATGACAAGCACTTATGTAGCCATGTATGCCAAAGAAATAGGAATTACCTTGAATTCCGGATTGTTTTTTACTTTTATGGCCGTCGGCATGGCAGTGTCCCGCATGTTCTCCGGCAAACAAGTGGATAAAGGGCGTATCACCCAAGTCATAACTTTAGGACTATATCTGGTATGTAGCTGTTTCTTCATATTGTCCGCCTGCGGACTATTGATGAAAACCGTCCCGGAACTGACAAACATATTGTTTTTTATGGTTGCCCTCCTATTGGGAGTAGGCTTCGGGACGATGTTCCCCGCCTTCAATACGCTGTTCGTAAATCTGGCCCCCAACAACCAGCGCGGAACAGCCACCTCTACCTACCTGACTTCATGGGATGTAGGCATTGGCATAGGCCTGACAGCAGGAGGTTATATCGCACAGATTACCTCTTTCGATATGGCATATTTTTTCGGAGCCTGCCTCACGGTTATCTCCATCTTTTATTTCAATCTGAAAGTATCTCCTCACTATCATAAAAACAAATTAAGATGAGAAAGAAAGAGCGTTATGAAAAAATCCTTGCTTGGTTTAGGGAGAACGTTCCCGTAGCCGAAACAGAGTTGCATTATGACAATCCGTTCGAGCTGTTGATAGCAGTTATTCTCTCTGCACAATGTACGGACAAACGCGTCAATATGATTACCCCTGCCCTTTACCGGGACTTCCCTACTCCCGAAGCACTCGCCGCTACTACTCCCGACGTGGTATACGAGTATATCCGCAGCGTGTCCTATCCCAACAACAAGGCCAAGCACCTTGTAGGCATGGCCCAAATGCTGGTGAAAGACTTTAAAAGTGAGGTCCCCGATAGCCTTGAAGAACTGGTAAAACTGCCCGGCGTAGGCCGCAAAACAGCCAATGTCATCCAATCCGTCGTTTTCAATAAAGCGGCTATGGCAGTAGACACACACGTGTTCCGCGTCAGCCATCGCCTGGGTCTCGTATCAGATAAATGTACAACCCCGTTCAGTGTCGAAAAAGAATTGGTAAAACATATACCGGAAACAGACATCCCTATAGCCCACCACTGGCTTATCCTTCACGGTCGCTATGTATGCCAGGCACGTACTCCACAATGTGATACCTGCGGTTTGCAATTAATGTGCAAATATTATTGCCAGAAATATAAAGTTAGCAAAGAGAGCGGCAAAGACAAAGAATAAACAACGGTTTCATAGCAAAAAAAAGAAATAAATGCTAACTTTGCGCTCACTAAAAAGAAATTAGTAACACTTTTAAATAAAATAGAGTATTATGACAATTGATCAATTTAACTTTGCCGGAAAAAAGGCATTCGTTCGTGTGGACTTCAACGTACCCTTGGACGAAAACTTCAACATTACAGATGATACCCGTATGCGTGCCGCTCTTCCTACATTGAAGAAGATTTTGGCCGATGGCGGTAGTGTAATTATCGGTTCTCACCTCGGTCGTCCGAAAGGCCCGGCTGACAAGTTCTCCTTGAAGCACATTCTGAAGCATCTCGAAGAGTTGTTGGGTGTTGAGGTGCAATTTGCTAACGACTGTATGGGCGAAGAAGCTGCCGTAAAGGCTGCTGCTCTGCAACCAGGTGAAGTGTTGTTGCTCGAGAACCTCCGTTTCTACGCTGAAGAGGAAGGCAAACCCCGCGGTTTGGCTGAAGATGCTACAGACGAAGAAAAGAAGGCTGCCAAAGCTGCTGTTAAGGAAAGCCAGAAAGAATTTACCAAGAAATTGGCTTCTTATGCAGATTGCTATGTAAACGACGCTTTCGGTACCGCTCACCGTGCACACGCTTCTACTGCATTGATCGCTAAATATTTCGACAAGGACAACAAAATGTTCGGTTACCTGATGGAAAAAGAAGTAAAGGCTGTTGATAAAGTTTTGAACGATATCCAACGTCCGTTTACTGCCATCATGGGTGGTTCCAAAGTTTCTTCCAAGATTGAAATCATTGAAAACCTGCTGAACAAGGTAGACAACCTGATTATTGCCGGCGGTATGACTTATACTTTCACCAAAGCCATGGGCGGCAAAATCGGTATTTCTATCTGCGAAGATGACAAACTGGATTTGGCTCTTGACCTGGTGAAGAAAGCAAAAGAAAAAGGCGTAAACCTTGTTTTGGCTGTTGATGCCAAGATTGCCGATTCTTTCTCCAACGATGCCAACACCAAGTTCTGCCCGGTTGACGAAATTCCTGATGGCTGGGAAGGTCTTGATATCGGTCCTGAGACTGAAAAGATCTTTGCAGATGTCATCAAGAACTCCAAGACTATCCTTTGGAACGGTCCGACGGGTGTATTCGAATTCGAGAACTTCACTCACGGTTCACGCGCTGTAGGCGAAGCTATCGTAGAAGCTACCAAGAACGGTGCTTTCTCACTCGTAGGTGGCGGTGACTCTGTAGCTTGTGTCAACAAGTTCGGCTTGGCAAGCGGCGTGTCTTACGTATCTACCGGTGGCGGTGCATTGCTTGAAGCAATCGAAGGAAAAATCCTTCCGGGTATCGCTGCTATCAACGAATAAAAACAAGCAAAATAACACCCAAAGGCAGCTCTTTGAAAAAAGGGTTGCCTTTTTTACTACTATCCTTATCCCTATAATGAGACGAATTCTACTATCCTGCATCCTTTTATCAGCCACATGCATCCTGAAAGCACAAGATGCTTGTCTGAATGATGTAGTCAACACTTTAAAAGACCGCATTTCACTCTCCGGCTATGCCCAAGTGGGATATACATACGATGATGCGGGCGAAGGTACCAGCAATACTTTCGATATAAAGAGAGTTATCTTTATGGCGCGCGGTAAAATCACCGATAAATGGTCGGCTTACTTCATGTACAGCTTTGCCAATACCGGAAAAATTCTGGAAGCCTACACGGAATACCGCTTTCTCCCTCAACTCACAGCACGTATCGGACAGTTCAAAACCATGTATACCATTGAGAACCCGATGTCTCCCTGCTTTGTCGAATTAATAAACTGTTATTCTCAAGCCGTCAATTACCTGGCCGGTATCAATGGCAGTGATCCGTTGTATGGCTCTGCAAGCGGTCGTGATATGGGATTGTTAATTTATGGAGACTTGTTCGACTCTTTGATGACTTATAACCTTGCCATCATGAACGGACAAGGCATCAACCTAAAAGATAAAAACAATCAGAAAGATATTGTAGGCAGCCTTATGGTACATCCATTGAAATGGTTGTCCGTCGGCGGTTCCTTTGTTAAAGGGAAAGGATGCGCCGTAGCCGTTTCTTCCATTAATCCAGACATAGCCATAGGAGAGAATTACACCCGAAACCGCTGGTCGGCAGGTGCCACCATCAAAACAAAATCCGTAGATGTACGTACAGAATACTTGGCCGGAAAAGACGGACACGTTAAAAGTGACGGTTACTATGCAACCGTATCTGCCCATGTGCTTCCCAAATTTGACGTAATAGCCTCTTATGACTATTTCAACAAAAATAAAACTATTTCCGATAAACAGACCAATTATGTAGCAGGTGTACAGTATTGGTTCTATCCCAAATGCCGTCTGCAAGCCCAGTATACATACTGTAACCGCCATAAAGGAGAAAACTCAAACCTGCTTCAAGCACAGTTGCAAGTTCGTTTCTGAGCTGGGGAAATGGAAATTTATGAACTTTTTGGCATCCTTTTTGTAGTTTTATAAGATACATACCCAAAAAGAGACTGATTTATGAACGAACAAGCCATACAAGAACAATATCAGCATATCGTTACTCTACTCAAGCAGCAACGGCTGAAGGAAGCACAATCCCAACTGGAAGCCTTTCTTTGGAACAGCGGTGACTGGACACTCCGCAACCGCTTGGAACAAGCTCAGACATCCTATCAGTACATGCTGCAATACATGCGCCAGGGAATCGACGATCCTGAACGACAGAAACTATATCGCCAGATTCTGACCGAAACTTGGGAAGTCGCTGACCAGGCACGTCTGTCTCTCCTTGACGGAGTTTCCACGCACTATTACCATTCCCTGCGCAATAACCGGGAACGCCTCCCCAAAGAATACAATATTGCCGCACTGCAGAAGGTATTGGAATCTTTCCCTGATGACCTGGCCGTTTGTCAGCTGATGCCGGATAACCAAGGCATGGACGCCGTACTGCAACGGCACGAACAAACCGCCCAGGTTCTTTTCCTTTCCACATGGAGTAACAGTGACTGGTCTGCAGAAGACGAACAGCAAGCCAAAGGATTACTGGAATCAGAAATGCTTCCCGTCAATGATTTGTGCCTGTTCACCAGTGCCGTCATGCTCAGTCTGATGGAATGCTTCGATACCCGCAAATTCTCATGGTTGCTAGACGCCGTAACGCATGCAAATACGCAAGTAAACCAACGGGCTTTGGTAGGTATCGCTTTCGCACTTCTTTTTCATCCCACCCGTCTGTCGCTTTATCCCGAATTGACAGCCCGCCTTTCCCTGCTCAACGAAGACAGCAGTTTCGGCAAGCAACTGAACCGTATTTACATCGAGCTGCTCCGTAGCCAGGAAACGGAAAAAATAGACAAAAAGATGCGTGAAGAAATCATTCCGGAGATGATGAGGAATGTGAACATCATGCGTAACATGAAGTTCGGTTTTGAAGAGAACCCTGAGGAAAACGATCTTAATCCGGATTGGGAAAAAGCTTTTGAAAGTTCCGGACTGGGAGACAAGATACGAGAGATGAACGAATTACAGCTGGAAGGTGCTGATGTCTATATGAGTACGTTTGCACAACTCAAGACTTATCCGTTCTTTAAGGAACCGTACAACTGGTTCTATCCGTTCGACATGCATCACTCCAGCATCATCAAGGAATTCGGATTCAAGCCTACCGGAGATAATGCCATCCTCTCCCTTATCCTCCAATCCGGTTTCTTCTGCAATAGTGACAAGTATTCCCTTTGCTTTACAATGGCACATATACCACAGTCACAGCGTACGATGATGCTCAGCCAGATGACTTCTCAGGATCTGGATGTACTCATGGACGAAAGCAAATCCTCCGCTTTGCGGCAGTATGCCGAACGACCGGATGTCATCAGCAACCAGTATGTCCACGACTTATACCGTTTCTTCAAGTTAAGCCAACGCAGACACGAGTTCCGTGACATCTTCAAGGAGGAGATTGCCCTGCACCGTATCCCGGCACTCAAAGAGATTCTGTGCAAACCCGAGCTGCTGATTACCATCGCCGACTTCCACTTCCGCAAAGAACACCCGGCAGAAGCATTGGAGCTTTATAAGGAATTGATAGCCTTGAACCATGCAAATGCAGACATTTTCCAAAAGGCTGGCTATTGCCTGCAAAAGGAAAAGAGGTATAAGGAAGCGATAGACGCCTACCTGAAAGCCGATGTACTAAAGCCCGACCATGTCTGGACAATCCGCCATCTCGCTACGTGCTACAGGCAGATAAGGGACTTTGCCTCTGCACTGGAATACTACAAGAAAGTGGAGGCAATCCAGCCGGAAAGCCATAATGTCCTTTTCTACGCCGGAAGCTGCCTTGCCGAACTGGAAAGATATGAAGAGGCTCTGCAATATTTCTTCAAGCTTGATTTCATCGAAAGCAATTGTATCAAAGCATGGCGTGCTATAGGCTGGTGTTCGTTTGTCAACGGCAAGTATGAGCAAGCAATGAAGTATTACGAAAAGATACTCGCCTCCAAACCACTCGCGGCAGACTATCTCAATGCCGGACATGTTGCTTGGAGAACGGGCAAAATAGAAAAAGCTGCAGAACTTTACAGTAAAGCAGCTTTGGAATATGGCGGGCAGGAGATTTTTAGAGAAATGTTCGGTAAAGACAAAGAAACACTTGTCAGACAAGGAATCAGTGAAAAAGATATCCCTCTAATGATGGATCTGGTTTAGATCTCCAACAACTCCCTGTACAGTCTCTGTACGGGGAGCCCCATTATATTATAGTAACTCCCGGATATGTTTTCCACCCCAATGAATCCAATCCACTCTTGTACACCATAAGCTCCGGCTTTATCCATGGGCTGGTATTTGTCCACATAATAGGCAATTTCCTCTTCGCTCAGTTTAGCAAAACGCACTTCTGTTGCCGCTGCAAAACTGCGTTGCCACTCAGTAGTAGTGATGCACACACCGGTAAACACTTCATGGGTACGTCCGGACATGTCGCGCAACATCTGCATGGCTTCTTCCCTATTCTTGGGCTTTCCGAGAACTTGTCCATCCAGCCAGACAATGGTATCTGCCGTAATCATCAATTCGTCCGGATGCATCATATCACGGTAGGCATCCGCCTTTTCCCTGGATATGTAGAGAGGAATATCCGCTCCCCGCAATGTCTCGGGATAAGATTCATCCACATCGGGCAAAGTTCTTACTTCATATTCCACTCCCAAACCAGCCAGCAATTCTTTCCTTCGCGGAGAATTGGAGGCGAGAATCACCTTATATTTCTTCAGATTATCTAACATCATATCATTTACGATTTGACGATTTACAATTTAACGATTGAAACAACTACCAACCAAAAGCTTTTTCATCTGCCATCCAAAGCCCTTGCACTTTCAATACCTGTTCCACAATGTCGCGACCACAGCCATAACCGCCTTCTGCATACGAAATATAGCGAGCCACAGCCTTTACCTCAGGCACAGCATCCTTAGGACAACACGGCAAACCACACTCACGCATCACCTCCAAGTCGGGAATATCATCACCTACATACAATATTTCCTCGTCCTTCAAGCCATGACGGTCACGGAAGTCATGGTAATCATGGATTTTAACAGAAGAACCCATATAGATATTTCCATCCTCAAAACCTAAAGAAGTAAAACGCTTGCGGACTGCTTCTGTACGTCCACCCGTAATTATACCCAGCAACACACCTTGCTTAGCGGCCAGATGCAGGGAATAACCATCCTTTATGTTGACCGTACGCAGAGGTTCACCCTCCGAACTCATAGGGATAACATTGGCACTCAGCACACCGTCCACATCAAAAACAAGGGCTTTTATCTTTTTCAAATCATAGTTTATGGTACTCATTGCACTTTTTTCTTGTTCATTATAATATACCTATATGCAGCAAAACATTAGTTCAAAAGAGGCAAGCATCGGCATCCGGTTATCTTATTGCCAACCGATGTATATTCTCGCTAATCTCCCGATATAGTTCCAGCATTTGCGGCTCATCGGCAAGCATCCGCAGATGCTCGTCAATGACATTCTCATCATAGCGCACAGCCGGTCCTGTCTGTGCGGCAAGCGGTTCCAGCTCATGCACCTTGCGGGCCGTCTCGTCTATCAAGGGGAGCATTGCCTCGAACGGCAACCCGTACTTTTTCAGCAGTTCAGCAGCCAACACATACATGTGATTGGTAAAATTGCACGTAAACACAGCCGCCAGATGCAAACTCTTGCGCTGCTCAGAACTTGCTTCATACACTTTTTCCGATAGGGCGGAAGCAATGTCCTTCAGAAGCTGCACATCCTCTTCCGAGTTGCTTTCCACAAAACACGGTATCTGTCCAAAATCCACTTCACGCTGCTTACTGAAAGTCTGCATCGGATAAAGCACTCCATAACGCGCAACATGCCCCTGCCAAATATTCATAGGAATACTGCCGGCTGTATGCACCCATAAAGCATTCTCCTTTCCAGAAACAATCTGGGGTAATAATTCTACAAAAGCCGCGTCCTTCAGCGAAACGATATAAAGCTGCGCCTCCTTCGTAACCGCCTGCAGCTCCGTGGTATATGCAGCTTCCACCGTCTGTGCCAATCCCTGCGCCGATTCTTTTGTACGGCTGTAGACCTGCACAATACGAAACCCTTTCCGATAAAGAGCTTTTGCCAGATTAGTAGCTAGATTTCCGGCACCGATAAAGGCAATGGACATATCTTCTATACTTCTTCCTGCCATACGCTTATCTTGTTGCCAACCAATACAGAATAGCCCCTAATGCCAGCAACGCCAACGGCAGCAGATAAGCGGACATCGTACCGAGTAAGGCAGTTATCAACCCGAAGTTCAATATCAGCCACAAACCTATCAATACCAATCCCACTGACTTGTCATGCTTGAACAGCAAAAAAATCACTGCGGTATACAATAGAAAATTATCCTTATTCATCACCCACGGCAAGCCGATTGCAGAAAAATGCACCAATTTGTCCACCAAGTAAAGAATGCCGAATACAATCAGTGTGATGGCAGTGGCCTTATATGTATCACGGTTATTGTTTGCTTTTGCTGCACTCACTGTTACTTTCCTCCGTACTTATTGATATGTATCTTTTCCCACTGCAGATTGTCTTCGTTGAAAGGCTTGCGCTCCATCCCCTTATGGCCGATAGCAATAACACTAAGCACCTGCAACTGCAAAGGAATATCCAACACCTCGTGCACATACTCGCCGGAAGGCATACCGGAAGCCGTAAAACGTTCGCGCACCTGCACCCAGCAGCTTCCCAGCCCCATATCTTCGGCCTGAAGTTGCAGGTAGATGGAAGCAATGGAGGCATCTTCTATCCACACATCGCTTGCCAGCGGGTCGGCAACAACCACTACAGCCAGTGCCGCATCGGCAATGAACTGCGATGCCTGCTCCTTGCAATAGGACAATTCCTTCAATTTATCCTTCTCGTCCACCACTATGAACTGCCATGCATTGCTACGCTTCGACGTGGGTGCCATCAAAGCAGCTTTCATCAAAGTGACGACTTGTTCTTGTGTCAATTCTTCTTCTGTAAACTTCCGCATGCTGCGGCGTGCTTTTATCAATTCACTGAAACTTTCCATAATGATTTTATGTGCTAATATGCTAATGTGCACATCGACACATTAACAATAATTTTTGCAAAGATACGAGATTATTTTTTAAATTTGCAGGCCATGCCCCTCAAACTCACTACATATTACCGTGGGAGCAAGGTTCCTGACCTGCCAGGCACCAACACCTTCCATTCCACAGAGTTGTTCCGAATCTACGAGGCAACTCCGGGGTATACCCCCATACTCATTGTGGCATCCGAAGATGACAAGCCCGTTGCGAAACTGCTTGCCGCCATACGTAAAAGTGTCCGCATGTTTCCACCCGGCATCATCAAAAGATGTGAGGTGTACGGTACGGGAGAATATTTCAATAACGAGGCAGACAAAGAGATTATCTTCAGTGACATGCTGCAAAGGCTTACCAATGAAGCATTGCGCGATTCTTTTCTCATCGAGTTCCGCAACCTGGAAAATGCCATGTTCGGATACAAATCTTTCCGGGACAACCAATACATCGCCATCAATTGGCTGCGGGTGCGCAACTCGCTGCACAGCGTCGAAAAGGTGGAAGAGCGTTTCAGCCCGTCACGTATCCGGCAAATAAAGAAAGGGCTCAAAAACGGCGCCCAAGTGCGGGAAGCACGTACCAAAGAGGAGATTCTCTGTTTTGCCCAGATGTTGCGCCACGTATATTCTTCCAAGATACGGCGCCACTTCCCCAGCATCAAGTTCTTTCAGCATCTCGAAAACCAGTTGACAAAAGGGCAGCAAAGCAAAATCTTCATCGTCACTTATAAGGAGAAGATTATCGGTGGCAGCGCATGCATTTATTCAGATGATAGCGCCTATCTATGGTTCTCTGGTGGCATGCGCAAGACTTATGCCCTGCAATATCCGGGGATTCTTGCCGTATGGAAAGCACTGGATGATGCCAAACAACGCGGATACCGCCACTTAGAGTTCATGGACGTGGGACTTCCCTTCCGCAGGCATGGCTACCGTGAGTTCGTTCTCCGCTTCGGGGGAAAACAAAGCAGCACCCGACGCTGGTTCCGTTTCCGTTGGAACTGGCTGAATCGGGTGCTGATAAAGATGTATGAATGATTTTTACCGAAATTAGAAATTAGTGTAGACTACATATCCATGAGCCGGTACATTGACCTGTGTATTTATTGTTTCACTCTTTCCGGTAAAATAATTGGTCCAGTTACCAGCTGTTGCCGGGAAAGCTACATCAACCGCATTATGCGTAAAGTTGCCCATAACAACCAGCTGCTTGCCCGTTACACTTTCTACCAACAATGAACGACCGTTGTCCCAATCAGAAACTCCGACCTTCCATGTCAAGATGGCACTTGAATCGAACAATTCCGGATGGGCGTTACGCAATTTCATTAAATCCGCATAAACATCGTGCAGCTCCTTGCGGTTAGTATTCTCCAGATACTCCCAATGCAACGGTTTCCTGCCCGTACGTCCATTCTCCTCAATGGAAATGTCATATCCCATCTCTCCAAATTGCCAAACCATCTTAGGACCTGGAACAGTAAGGAAGAATGTAGTGTTCAGCGCCAACTGATTCATGCGAGCATCAAGGTCGGTTTTCAGTATACCTTCACCCCATTGCGACTGTTTGTAAGCTGCGCGTTCTTCATCATGACTTTCCATAAAACCTACCCATGCAGGTGTTTTCTCATAAAGGCTGCTAAAAGAACTATTTTCAGCATATCCCATAGCCGACTGACAATAGGCATTATTCAGGTTGCGCCATAAGTGCATGCCATCTGCAGCCAGTTCATTTTCTTCCTTTGAATCACAGAAATGCTCCAGGATAACATAAGAGCTCTCTTTCACTTCCTTGATGGCAGCATTATAATCCTTTAGGATGGCAATGCGACTTGCATCGTAATTGGATGCCGTGCTTTCAGTACAAGAAGTCTGTGTGAATCCTTTCGTCAGGTCAAAGCGGAACCCATCCACCTTATATTCCTTCAACAAGAATTGCAGATTGCGCTTCACAAACTTACGCACTAACGGGCTTTCATGATTGAAGTCATGGAACACACTATAAGGATGAGGTGCTTCCACATTGAAATATGGATTATTCTTTGCAGTCTTATCACCATCCCAATAAAGTTTAGCCAGCGGATTGTTTCCTGTAGCGTGATTATAGACCACATCCAGAATAACTGCCATACCCGCCTCATGGCAAGCGTCAATAAACTGCTTATACATGGCCTTTGTGCCATAAGCCTTATCCATCGCAAAAAAGAAGCAAGGATTATACCCCCAACTGTCGTTTCCGTCAAACTCCTGCACCGGCATCAGTTCGATGGCATTGACTCCCATAGCCTTCAGATAAGAAAGCTTGCCCATTGCACCATTGATGTCGCTGGAGGCGGTAAAGTCACGTAGATGCAATTCGTATATCACCAATTGCTCAGGATTTGCTATTTTAAAGTCATTGACCTTCCAGTTATAACTGTCTTTCTGTATCTTGAAGGTCGAAACGATTCCTACTCCTCCCTCAGGATAAGCCATACTTTCGTTATAGGTAGAAGCCGGAATATATTTATCATTATCAGGATCAAGAATCTTTTCCGTATAGGCATCAGCCAGGCGAACCACTTCACCCGCCTTCGTACCTACATAATATTGGAAAGCATACTCTTTGCCAGCATCCAGCCCCGCCAACGTAATCCACCAACATCCGGAAGCATCATCACGATACATCTGCGATTTTTCGTCATTGCCCAATGTCCAGTTATTGAAGTCGCCCACTACATGGGCAAAGTCCTTATGATTCCCATTCGCATCTTTGTCATAAAGTACCAGTGTCACCGTAGAATTATCCACTACATTGATACCCTCGACCATACCGGCCGGCACTGCTGCAGTTTTAATTTCACCAGGAACAAAACCTTCATATTTTGTGTCGGTCACCTCAACAAAGGAATCCGATTCTATCCCTTTCTTATTGCCGTCTGCACTGCGAATCACTATTCCGAGCCGGTTCACCGGTGTCTTCCCGCTTCCAAACCATTCCCGGATATTCGGGCTCAGCGTAATGCTCCATACGTTGGCTTCGGTTGAAGTCATCTTACATTTATCCTTGTTTTCCGTCCACTCTGCCGGAACGAACAGCCAAGTTCCTTCACTGACCACACCAATATGCACATACACATCTCCTTTATGCCCATAGAGAGCAGACTTTGCATCCGCTTTAAAAGTAATTACAAGGGACTGGTCGGCATCCGGTGCTGCCGGTGTAAAACTCAAACCATCCGGAGCTACAATCGCATTGGCAGCCTGAGTGACAGATATTTCTTTCTTCTTCGAACCGGATACAATATTCAATTGTGCCGTCCGCGCTTTCCCTGTCTCATTCTTGCCGACAGAAACCATAATCGTAGCTTTCCCGGACGTACCTTTTGCCGGACTGATGTTGCACCAACCGGTATCTTCACCACTCAGCTCGGCTGTCCACTGCTGCCCGGCCTCAAAACTGACGCTTTGCGAAGAAGCAGCTTCACCAAAGCTAAAACCTTGCTCAAAGATTGATTCACTACCAGAAGCAGGGGTCAAATACTCCTGTAACTCCTCTTTATCGTCACTACATGCCGTGAATGCCAGCACTAAACTGAAGCATATTAAATGCCATAAAACAGAAATCTTACGTTGATTGATAATTTTCATAATATGAAGTATTCAAAGTTATCACTTCACAAATATAGCCGGAAAAGAAAGGGCAAACCGATTAACGCAAGAGAAAAGTAGCAGCAAGCTTACGGAAACGTTTGCATGGCAAGCAAATGTTCCCGTACCACCATGTTTTATGAAAGCTGAATGACAAACTTTTGTAGCCAATCAACCTACTTCCTCGCAGATACGCATTTCCATACCTTTATACACCACCACAATCTTATGCAACCGGGTGGCGCCGATGCCACGCTTCACCGTTTCCGTATCGGCATAGCGGTCGGCCTGGGCGATGGCTTCCCGGCGAAGTTCCTCCACACGGGTTTCGGAATCCTTATACTTGGCATATTTCAGTTCTACGATGTAGCTGTGCTTCATGTCGGAGTAGATTTCCAGCATCGGGCAGAGGAAAATATCTACATAACCTTCCTGCGTGTCCTGCTCGGAGACGGGACGGTAGAAACGGTTCTGCGCAGTCATGGCAAGGGTGAAGCCGTGGACGAAGGACTCGCCTTTCTGCTTGTCGCGCTGCGAGGCATAGCGGTGCAGGCAGTCGGCAATGTAGCCGAAGTAGGATTGCCAGTCGCCGTCGTAAGCCAGAGCCGAGGAAAGTTCGCTCTTTTCGTAACTGCTGAAACTCAGGTCGGCATCGTCGTAAGTATTCAGCAGATAGGTATAGAGCTGTTCCTGCACCACCATGTTGGGGATGGTGAGCCTTGCCTTTCCCTTATACGTGCCGCTGATGGTGAGCATTCCGAAGTAGTAGAGCAGACTGATGAAGTTGTCGGGATTGGTGATGCTGACGGCAGGGAAGCTGTCTTTCAGTTCACCGGTGATGAAGCCTTGACTCACGAGAGTCTGTATGACGGAAGCATCGTGGGCAAACTCCTTGTCCTTGCGGATGAGCATACGCAGTTTCTCGTAGTCAATGCGGATGTTGCTCTCTATCATGTTGCGTGGTGCTTTGCCATCATCAATGTAGTTCTTGACGAAGTAAAGCACCATATTGGAGTTGTACATCGTGGTTTCACCGTAGCATTCCTGCGCGAAGCAGTAGTTGTCGTACCACGGTTTCATCATCTCTATCAACTCGTCCACGCTGTGGTGGAAGGGGCTGTTTGCTGAATAATAGGCCAACATTCCGCGCACCTCCTCCTCGGTGAATCCCATCATCTGGTTGAACTTCGGCGCGAGGGAGTAGTTGGTGCCGATGTTGAAACCGCTGGTCAGGTCGTCCATCGTCACGGGGCTTACGCCGGTAATGAAGCAACGCTTGATGCTGGAATAAGTTCCTGCTTTCACCTTGTTGAAAAAAGAGCGCAGATAGCCTTCGCCATGCGTCTCATCCGTATAGCGGTACAGGCTTTCGGGACTGGAAAGGATGGTGTTGGTGAAGTGGTCGTACTCGTCGATGAAGAGGTACATATCCTGTCCGGCACGTGCGCAAGCCTGATAGAGGTAATCCAGCTGCTCCACGGCTCCGCTCACCGCACGTAGTCCTTCCAGAGTATCTTGCGGAAGGAGGTCAGCGTATATCTTGCAGAAGTTCTCGAAAGTAATGCCGCAATGCGCGTCCAGCCCCTTGCGGTAGTCGTTCAGTTCGCCACTGATGCCAGAGAAGTTAAGATAGAGTACCAAGTAGCTGTTGCGACTCTTTGTGGGGTGTTGTCCGATGTACAGGTCACCGAAAAGGGCTTCGAACTTGTCGCGGGTACGCACGTCGTAGTAGTGTTGCAGCATATTCAGCGTGAGGCTCTTGCCGAAGCGGCGCGGACGGATGAAGAAGAAGAAGCGGTCCGCCTCCTCTATCATGGGGATGAAGCAGGTTTTATCCACATAATAATAATTGTCTTTGCGGATATCCGCAAAGTTCATCATGCCATAGGGAAGTCTCTTTCTGCCGGGTACTATGTATTTCAATGGGTCCATCTGCTGTCCTCCTGTTGTTTTTTCTATTCAATCAGCCACTTTTGGCATCAACGACACAAAGGTAGCAAAAGTTCTTGTAGAGCAGTATTTTTTAAGAAACTGTTTTGAGTTTATTTCAGCTTCCTTCCGAGAGTTGTTTTTATAGAAGGCTCAGGCTCCATTATGAATTTTGCACTGTTTTACTCTCATGCTCTCATAAATGCGCTGTATCCATTTGTTCATCGGGCATACAGCTATGACAGTAACCATAAGGGCAGCATGAGAGCAAGACATTACTTTCCACCACATCAACGAAGGGGGATTTATCAAGAGTTTTCCCCTTGACAAATCCCCCTTCTATAGTTAGAGTTACTCCTTAGAGCTTATTCAACTGCAACAAATACAAATTCACCGGTGATGTCATTAAAGAATACGTTATAGACACCGGCAGCAATCTTCAAATTGCCTTTACCATTAGCACCCACTCCATAGTTATCTACCGACAAATCATGGGAAAGGTCTGCACCTACACCCCAATTTACATCCCAACCGGCATTTGCACGGAACTTAATGCCACCCTCAACTTCAACTGTCAGCCCGGCAGCATACCAATTATGAGGAGTAACCTGCTCCATTTCAAAGTCACCTCCCCAACCGTTGAAGTCACCAATCAAGCCAATCTTCTCATAAGAAGCCGGAGCTTGATTTTCGAGTTTCGTCCAAACATAAGTCATGGTAGAAAAATCCGCCGTAAATGTATAAAAAGCTCCCTTTTCGGGACATACAGCGGCACCTGCACCGGTACCAACCAATGCACCCGAAGCAGCATCAGAGCCATCAACAGCAGCACCGTAACAAGCATCCCAACTACCAAAGTCGCTACCCAGCCACAACTTCAGATTACCATCACCTTCAAATTTTGTGGTATATGAATAGGTCATCTTACCTTGAGGATACAACATACAAGTCTTCTTGCTATCACTCCACCCTTGCATAGCACCTACAATGTAATATTCGGGAACGATTTTCTGGATAGAATATGTACCTTCCATCATATTGATGACAACCTTAACGAACGAAGCGTCGCCATCTACCACAACCTTCCAAGAACCGTCGTCGCTCAGTTCCGAACGACGCCCCAGCTTACCTTCGATACCGTTGTTTCCGTTACCTTCAACACAGCCAAAGACATATGCCCAATCGTTCTTCTCTACTGCAACATCGTCAGTAATGGCAAACCAAGTTTCTCCATCAGCAACAGGAAACATGATTGTAAATACAGGATCTTCATAAACATCCTTATCACTGTGGGTAAACGGAAGTGACGTTTCTGTAAGTTCCCATTTGCTCGGAGCACCGATGATATAATAATGATTGGAAATTTGCGGAGCTTTAGGCGTAGCTTTTATAACAATCGGGTCACAAGTCAACAAAGAAGCCTGGCCGTCTTTCATCAAGTTGGCATACAGTTTTGCATTCAGAGTACGTTCCACTGGACGTTTGCCATAGTTGTCTTCTATGATTTTCTGCAAATCGGCAGAAGCCACCTTACCATTGGCAGACGCATTGACTGTGGTTGCCTTCGTGCCCTCTACTCCATCGGGAGTTACTTCCAAACGGAACCTATCAACCGTAGTGCCCTCCGGCAAAGCGGAAGGAACATTATTAATGAACACAGCAACAGAATCACCGGAAGCCAAATCTACAGGAGAAGTTGCTGTAGCAGAAAATCCCGGCAATGTGATAGCTTCTTCTTGTGGCCACGTCTGCGGAGCAGCCACATCTTCATTGAAATCCTCGTCACAAGAAACAGTTGTAAAAGCAACTGCCGTAAGTAACGTATAGAATAATATTTTCTTCATAATTGTTTTTCTTTTATCAGATTATAATCTTTTTCAGAGCCTCTTATAGAAAGGCGCATCACCTTCCTATAAGAGTTCTGTTCTTGATTCTCTTATTCAATCTTTCCGGTTCCCTTAGTAAAGTTGATGTACATCTTCTGACCGGCTTTGGAAGTAACACGGTCTAAATCATCACCGGCAGCACGGTATTTCAACTTACCGTCAAATACCATAAATTCCGATTTCCACCAATCGAATCCGTCTATCTTGACGTATGCACGAGGACCTTCAGGAGCATCGGCGACAAATGCAGGCGATACAAAGAAGTCATCAGCAACTTCGGGCACCGTGAACTTCCAGCCATCAAGGCATTCCGTCCAATCGCCGCCGTCTTTCACCGCACCGCCAATCAGCCATACAGCCGGTTCGTTGAACTCAACCGTATAATTCACGTTGCGGCCACTCAAAGCCGAACGAATCACTATCAGATACCATCCGGCCTTGCCAACACCAATATTGCCGCCATTGTCAGACAGACCTGCTCCAAAGTTGTCTTTCTGTTCACAACCGGCAAAGCCTACTTCATTGCCATCCCAGGCAGTAGCCGTATTAAACTTGACACCACTGTCTTTCGGCAAATAAACCAAACTCCAGAATGTACCGGTTGTTCCATCATGGCAAGGAATCATCTCTACAGACTTGCCCCAATCCCATCCGCAGAAGTCACCTATCAAATAAAGTTTTGTAGGCAATACAACAGGAGGCAATGCAAATTCTGTTCTTACAGAAGGCAATGCAATCACATTGGAAGTAATGGAAGAAATCATTTCTGTAGCCGAATTCAGTTCAGCAATCGCGCGTACATACATAGAAGTCGTTATAGGGAAATCCCCCTCCGTTTTTCCGTCGGCAACTGCCATATTGGTCAAGGCAACTGCCATTTCAGAAGCATCTACCGCCATCTTTGCAGTAGTATATCTGGTATCCAACCTCACCGGATTCGCGAAATCCTCCGTCAAAGAGACTTCTATAGAGTAAACCACAGGAGCAGTATAACCAAAGTCCGGTTGAGAACAAGTCAACTCAATAGACTTGGAATTGCTCAAATCGTATGTCGTGTTGACATAAGCAGGTGTATTCAATATGAATTCCGTCGGCTCCTGCAAAACCGGATTAGAGTCCCTGTCCGAATCACAAGCCGAGAAAGAAAGCATTCCGGCCAGCAGGAAAGCAAATGTTGCTATATTTTTCATGTTATTTCTATATTTACAAATCATACATTAGTCCTTTATCAATAACCGGGATTCTGTTTCAAATTCGGGTTAGCATTCAAGTCAGTATCCGGTATGGCAAATATATTGAGGTTTGCACTGAAGCTTGTACCTTCCTTCACGCCACCCTTCCATTGCCACTTGTAGTCGGAGCTACCACCAAAACGACCGTAACGAATCAAGTCCGTGCGGCGACGTCCTTCGAAATAGAACTCACGCGCCCACTCATCCAGAATTTCATCCAAAGAGTAAGATCCCTTGGTTGTCGTATTGGCACGGCTACGGATTTCGTTGATGGCTGCCGCACCTTCCGCTGTAGTAGTACCACCGTTGGTACGGGCAGTTGCTTCGGCATAGGTCAACCAAGCTTCGGCCGCACGCATCAAGAAGTAATCTGTATCACAGAACTGTGAGTTATGGGCAGAACCACCATCCGAATAGAAGTTAACAAACTTCGTACAAGCAAATCCGCTTTCAAAAGTGGCTACATCGTCTATCTCCAACGTATGCCCTTTGCTCCAGAACAACGCACGGTCATCTTTGGCAGCTGCCAAAATGCCCCAAGTATCAGTATCTTCAGGAATGCCGCCATTCGGGAAGAACTTCTTCACCAAGTCGGGACGGCAACGGTTACCTCCCCAAGCCTCAGTCGTTCCATTCGTGGCATCACCCACATAATTCATCTTATCATTAAATGTGGAAGCCATCAAGAACAACGAAGTACCCCAGCTGGTAGACGTGATACCATCTTGATAGAGAGCCAACACAGCTTCGCATTGCGCTCCGTTCTCACCGTTATCTCCCATGAACAACATCTGGTAAGCACTCCATTGTCCTCTACCTGTCTTGTGCAAGGTATAACCGGAATCCATTACTTTCTTGGCATATTCAGCAGCATTTTCCCACTGTGCCTTACCAGTATAAATCTCGGCATTCAGATACAGGCGAGAAAGCAACATCCAGCCGGCAGCCTGGTCTGCCCGGCCGTAGCCATTGCTCTTAGGAGCCTTCATCGCTGCGATACAACCGTTTTCACCTATCAGTTCGCTTTCAATAAAATCATAGACTTCTTTGCGGCTTGCCTGCGGTGCAGCTTCCGGCGAAACCTCTGTCAAGAAAGGAATACTGCCGTAGCAATCCATCAAGTAGTAATAATAAAGCGCACGCAAGAAACGGACTTCCGCAGTCATCGTTGCATCATGATCGGCAGCCTCTTTCAGATAGAAGTTACACATGGTCACACCGAAATAAAGGCGATAGTAGAAACCTTTCAACATCGGGTGGCTGGCTCCCCACTGGTTGAAATTGAAAGCAGGAATACCTTCGTCACCCCAGTTACAGATAGCCTCATCGGTGGTCAGTTCATTGGCATTGAAGAGCTGACGCACAAAACCTGTCGTACCGCCATCCAAGCCATCCACGTCGCAGTCGCCATTCGCTCCACCGTTGCCAGCCAACGCCATATTTGCATAGCACTTCGTGAACAAGGCATCGTAGTCAGGGGTCATATTCGTACTCGGGTCAATAGGTGTAACGTCCAAATCGCCCACACAAGAACCAAATCCCAGCGACAACAACAACGCAGCCGCAGGAACTATATGTTTGATATATTTAAAGTTCATATACATATTTGTTTTTAATGATTAGAAATTAAGAGTCAATCCCAATTGAGCCGTAAACGGGCGCGGATAGAGGTTGTTGTCGATACCGCCGAATACTTCGGGGTCAATACCCTTGTAGTTGGTAATGGTGAACACATTGGTCACAGCACCGTAGATACGTCCACCAATCTTGGCACCAAACAACTTGTCAAAGCTATAGCCCAACGTAATGTTGTCGCACTTCAAGAAGGTAGCATTCTGTACAAAGTAATCCGACAATACATTGTCGTTCGTCTGCCATCCCTTCTCCACCGACATAGTAGGCACATTGCTCAAGAAGCCCAAACGATAGAGATAGCCCTTATTCACGTTGCTTGACCCGGCTTCCAAGTCATTATATACATAGTTGTTGAAGTTTGCACGTAAAGAGAAACCGAAATCCCAGTTCTTCCACATAATCTTGGAAGAAAGACCTGCGGTCCAAGGTGCTGCCGGACTCTTGTAGAAATATTTGTCGTCTTGGTTGATGATGCCGTCACCGTTGCGGTCTACATAAGCGCCTTCAATCGGCTTGCCAGCCTTGTCATATACCTGCTGGAACACATAGAAGGAGCTTGCCGGATGACCTACAGAGTGAGCCTGGCAATTACCGCCCGTACCGGCAGAGATGCCGCCTGTGGGAACAAAGTAGCCTTCCTGGCCAATCAGTTCCGTAATCTCATTCTTGTTGTAAGTGGCATTGGCCGTAATCTCCCAGTTCAAATCCTGTGTCTGGATGGGACGGTAAGTCAAAGCAACTTCCACACCGGTGTTCTTCAACGAACCAACGTTCGAAGTCACCTGATTACGGAAGTTAGAACCGGCGGATACATACACCGTATTCAGCAAGTCGGTAGTCTTACGATAGTAGTAGTCCACACTACCGCTTAACTTGCCGTTCCAGAAGCCGAAATCAATACCGGCATTGTAAGTCGTAGTAGTTTCCCAAGTCAAATCGGCATTGTAAGCATCGGGACGATACAAGATACCATTACCCAAGATAGGATAGGAACTGCCGACACCTGTACTTACATTGTAGGAAGCAAAATAGTTGTAGTCACCGATACCTTCCTGCTGTCCTGTCTGGCCGTACCCCAAACGGAGCTTCAAATCAGAAAGCGCATCCACGTCTTTCAAGAAAGCTTCTTCCTTCAATCTCCAACCGAAAGCGAAAGAGGGGAAGAGTGCCCAGTGGTCTTTGAAACGGGAAGAACCGTCATAACGCACCGTAGCCGTCAGCATATAGCGATCGAGCAGTGTATAGTTAGCACGCCCGAAGAAAGAAACCTGGTAGTTTTCGCTCTTCCACACCTTGGCATCTTGCTGGTATTTTTCACCGGGCTTCTCGGTATTGGTGCTTTGGTAAAGTCCCCAACCGTCTTTGCTGCCTTTATGATAGAAGTGCTGCCATTCGTAACCACCCATGATGTCGAAATGGTGTGCATCGTTAAAATCCTTGTAATACTGAACGTAAGCATTCAACATCTTGTTGTACTTGTAAATCTTTTCCCAACCGTTCCAGCCATAGTAGTTGTTTGATACAGACATCGGAGAAATGACAGTAGTCTGTTTACCGGTAGAGAAGTCGCCTCCAACATTCATGTGCAGACGCAAATCTTCCAAACCGTGTACCTTATAATCCAATTCAGCATTACCGATGAATGCCTTGGAATTGGCTGTATCGTCTTTCAGATTCAACGTAGCCACCGGGTTCTTGGTAGCATTGCGATTGGAAGTATAAGGCCATGAAGGATCGTTCAAAGCCGAACCGTCAGAAGTCCACTGCGTATAACCACCGAAATATTTCTGGTAAATTTCACCCTCATTGCGTACCGAGAAAGTCGGGTTCATGTAAACAGCCGCACCGATGGCATCACCGTCCGCATAACGGTTGTTGGCAATCATACCCTTTGCATTCAGGTTGATAGTCAAGTGGTCGTCAAAGAACTTGGGCGACAAGTTTACGGAAGCCGTATAACGCTCGAAGTTAGAAGTCTTCAGAATACCGTCCTGATTGGTATAGCCCAATGAAATACGGTAAGGCATATTTTTCAAGCCACCCGAAATCGTAATGTTATGATCATGGCTGACAGCCGCACGATAGATTTCATCCTGCCAATCGGTATTGTCGTACATATAGTGCAACAGGTTACCGTCTTTGTCATATTCGGCCAAGAAACCATCTGCATCAGGCTGATGATAGTTGCCATTCTTCAACGTGACACGCTCAAAATTAGCAGGAGCTCGGCGTGTGCCCAGCAAAAGCCATGCATCAGTTCTTTCTTGGGGATTGTCTTCTTTCCAAACACCATACATATTTTCTACCAGCTCACCAAACTCCTGACCGCTCAACACGTCAATCGTTTTTTTCTTAGTACTGACAGATACATTGCCATTGTAAGTAACTGAAGGCTTGGAACCGCTACGTCCTTTCTTTGTAGTGATAATAATTACGCCATTGGATCCACGAGAACCGTAGATAGCCGTTGCCGACGCATCCTTCAACACAGTAAATGTTTCAATATCGGCGGGATTCACCATTGACAAAGGATTGGCAAGACCTTTCACACCTTGATTGTCCATTGCCAAACCGTCAATTACAACCAACGGGTCGTTGCTGGCATTCAATGAAGAACCTCCACGAACACGGATAGTTGCGCCACCACCAGGTGTACCACCACCACTTGTAACACTTACACCGGCAATTTTACCCTGCATCATGTCTTGCGCATTCGTCACTAATCCTTTGTTCATTTCATCCGGCTTGATTGCCGTAACCGATCCGGTCAAGTCGTTCTTCTTGGCCACACCGTAACCGATGACTACCACTTCATCCAACATCTCCGTATCTTCCACTAAAGTTACGATGACACTGGGAGCCGCAGCCACTTCCTGAGTTTTATAACCGATGAAAGAAATAACCAAAGTGGAACCCTTCGGAACATTTAATGAGAAATTACCATCCAAATCGGTAATAGTACCATTTGTAGCATTCCCTTTTTCCACTATACTCGCGCCTATCACGCCACCCAAGGCATCTTTCACATGCCCTTTCACAGTGATGTTCTGTGCATAAGCGCCTACAGACAAGAATAGCCCTAAGATTAGGGTAAGAATCGTTTGACAGATTCTAAGATTAACTTGCTTCATGCATTTAATAAATTAAAGTTAACAATATTC
>ERZ1027232.466-NODE-466-length-23315-cov-8.658040_pt1 | contig 23315 bp, 16 predicted proteins | sample MGYA00519478_ERZ1027232 | MGnify/ENA primary metagenome ERZ1027232 (study PRJEB26926, sample SAMN06164468) | human gut metagenome | biome: ENVO:00009003; feature: ENVO:2100002; material: ENVO:00002003 | host: Homo sapiens | place: USA | collected 2012 ...
GAGATGTAGCTCCGTCTCGTGGGCTCGGAGATGTGTATAAGAGACAGATTAAAAGACGATGTAGAAGTAAAGATAAAAAACAAGGTAAAAGAAATATTAGAACTGCATGTATATCAACAGACTGAAGGATTACAGGAAATTGCAAAAACCGCGCAGAATATTATTTCCGATATATTGGAAGAAGATGCAGTGGTAGAGCGTGTCTATGATATTAAAGAAAGAAGTGCAGATATCTATGAGCATTCACTTACCATTTGTACAATAGCCACGCTGGTTGCTTTAAAACTGGAAATGTCTGAAAAAGATGTATATGACATAAGCGTCAGTTCATTACTTCATGATCTGGGATTACGTTACCTGGTAGTTCGGTATGAGAATCAGGATATTCATCTTCTGCCTAATAAAGACCAGGAAGAATATAAGAAGCATCCTATCTATGGTTATACAGCAGTAAAGGGTGAAGACTGGATATCAGATAATGCAAAGGATATCATACTCAATCACCATGAGCATAAGGATGGATCAGGCTATCCACTGGGAACAGATATTGTATCAAGGCAATGCCAGATTGTTGGAGTATGTGATGAATTTGATGAATGGATCTGTGGTATTGGTAAAGTAAGAGTAAGAGTCCATGAAGCAATCAACTGCATACGTAACTATAGTGGAATATGGTATGATGAAGAAATCGTACGTACGTTCCTTCAATTGATTGCAGTATATCCTGTAGGATCAAAGGTAAAGACAAATGAAGGAGAACTGGCAATTGTCATGAGACAGAATCCTCATTTCCCCGAAAGACCTGTACTTCGTGTTATTGAAGATAAATTCGGACAACCTGTAACGAAAGAGAAAATTATTGATTTGGTAAAAACTACTTCCGTAGTTATTCAGGAAGTAGTAAAATAAAATACTTGTAAAGGAAAAATATTAGGAGGTTTAACAATGATAGATATTAAATTTTTAAGAGAGAATCCAGAAGCTGTAAAGGAGAATATCCGCAAGAAATTCCAGGATCATAAATTACCATTGGTAGATGAAGTAATCGAACTGGATGCAGAAGCAAGAAAAACACAGCAGGAAGCAGATAATCTTCGTGCAGAGAGAAATAAACTTTCCAAGCAGATCGGTGCTCTGATGGGACAGGGTAAGAAGGAAGAAGCAGAAGAAGTAAAGAAGCAGGTAGCAGCAGATGCAGAACGTCTTGAAAGCCTTGCTGAGAAAGAAAAAGAATTAAATGAAAAGGTTACTAAGATCATGATGACAATTCCTAATATCATTGATCCAAGTGTACCTATTGGTAAGAATGATACAGAGAACGTGGAAGTACAGAAATATGGAGAACCTGTAGTTCCTGATTTTGAAATTCCATATCACACAGAGATTATGGAGAAGTTCAATGGTATTGATCTGGACAGCGCCAGAAAGGTAGCAGGAAATGGCTTCTACTATCTGATGGGTGATATCGCAAGATTACATTCAGCTGTTATTTCCTATGCAAGAGATTTCATGATTGACAGAGGATTTACTTATTGTGTACCGCCTTTTATGATCAGAAGTAACGTTGTAACAGGCGTTATGAGTTTCGATGAAATGGACGCAATGATGTACAAGATTGAAGGAGAAGACCTTTATCTGATCGGTACAAGTGAACATTCCATGATCGGTAAATTTATTGATACTATTATTCCTGAAGAAGAGCTGCCTAAGACTCTGACAAGCTATTCTCCTTGTTTCAGAAAAGAAAAAGGTGCACATGGTTTGGAAGAGAGAGGTGTATACAGAATTCACCAGTTTGAGAAGCAGGAAATGATCGTTGTCTGCAAACCGGAAGATTCCAAGATGTGGTTTGATAAATTATGGCAGAATACTGTTGATCTGTTCAGATCTATGGATATTCCAGTACGTACACTGGAATGCTGCTCTGGTGATCTGGCAGATCTGAAAGTAAAGTCTATTGACGTAGAAGCATGGTCTCCAAGACAGAAGAAGTATTTCGAGGTAGGAAGCTGTTCCAACCTTGGAGATGCTCAGGCAAGAAGATTAAAAATCCGTGTAAATGGTGAGAACGGAAAGTATTTTGCGCATACATTAAATAATACAGTAGTTGCTCCACCCAGAATGCTGATCGCATTCCTTGAGAATAATCTGCAGGCAGATGGTTCTGTAAGAATTCCTAAAGTATTACAGCCATACATGGGCGGAAAGACAGAAATTCGCTAATAACAGGAAAGGCATAAATGGCAGTGCATAGATATTTAAGGGCAGTTGGATTCAGCAATATTGAGAAAAGAGAGCAGCTAAAAGAGCTGATTGGAGAGGTTGTTACCAAAACAGTATTGCAGGAGACCAGACCAGAAATGGAACAGAATATAAAAGAGATTGGTCGGTATGCAACAAAGAATTTTGTAGCAGATCAGGAAGATCACTTATATGCAGAACTTTGTCTTGATTTTGCAAAAGATGCAGGTATCTGTGTAAGAGGGGAAGTAGACAAAAAGAATGTCTTTTTATATGAATACTATTTCCCCTATCTTCGCGGGAGTCATATCAGTTCCAGTGAGGATATTACGGTAGAGCGTCATGCAGAAAAGGAATCCTATGCCGGAGTATGTGATGATATCAAGGTAGGAGTATCTCTGATCTTCTACCTTCAAAATATTGTGCCTTATAAGAAATTAAAAGCAGAAGAAAAACTTCCAATTCAGGGAACAACATTGACTCTGAGCGGATTGTCCGTAGAAGGTACGATCATGATGCCCATTAATAAGAACGAGCAGCAGAAAGAGAAGAGTAAAAAGGCATCTTCAGAGCGAAAGCAGCTGTTAGCACAGGCAAGAATGGGAAACGAAGAGGCAATAGAGAGTCTAACCCTGGAAGATATGGATACGTATACTACCATATCAAGAAAGATACACAAGGAAGATGTCTTCAGCCTGGTAGATACGTATTTCATGCCATATGGAGTAGAGTGTGACCAATATTCTATTCTTGGTGAAATTATTGATGTCAGAGAAGAAGTCAATCGTATAACCGGTGAACAGCTGGTGATTATGTCATTAGAGTGTAACGAGCTGACTTTTGACGTATGTATTAACAGGAAAGATTTATATGGAGAACCGGCAGTTGGACGGCGTTTCAAAGGTGTAATCTGGCTGCAGGGCTATATTAATTTTCCCTAAAATACTATTGCATTCAAAGCATATTTTGATATAATAGAAAAGGTACGGATAATTGTACTAGTCTCCTTAGTTAAATGGATATAACGGGGTCCTCCTAAGACTCTATTGTAGGTTCGATTCCTATAGGAGACGCTCATTTTTAGCGGTAATGAAGATAGTTTCATTGCCGCTTTTTTCATGCAGAATTGCAATTTCAGTGACAAATTTGTCAGCGAAACAGGGTTAAATATACTGATTTTGTCAGCGGGGATAGATGCTTGTCACTGATTCACATTTTCTGGTCTGTCACCCGGAGGGATTAACTACAGTGTAGGATGAGCTTTGAGGTGTAAAATTAGAAAAAGCAATGAAACAAAACACGATATTCTTGTCTGTGATATCAGGCCTGTCGGAAGAGTCCGTTCAGATTAGAGAAATACAATCTATTCTGGACGGGCTTTTTTGCGTGAGCAATGAGTCAAGGTCCAAGCTTGCTTGAGACTTTGACGAATGCCGCGACAACGAGCGAGCATCGCGAGTGCGTTCAGGGAAAGGAAATTGCCTATGGAAGAAAAGAAGGAATTGCAGAAGCAGGATGAAAGAGTTGTAGAGATTGAGCTGGAAAGACTTCGGGGATTTGTAAACCATCCATTCAAGGTTCAGGCGGACAGTCAGATGATTGAATTGCAGGAGAGTATTAAGAAGTATGGAATATTAAATCCTCTGATAGTCAGACCGAGGCAGGATAAGGTATTAAGGAGTTGTTTCCGTCAGGCGGTTAAGTGGGATATGATGAAAAAGAACCCGGCTGTGGATGCAACCGTTCCGAAAGCAAAGAAGCAGGAGCGTGAGATCTGGACAGCAGAGATGCTTATGCAGGCATTGGAAGCGTGTAGGTTTTCCTACATTCTTATATGATAAAAAACCTACAATTTTATATTGACATTTGCACTTTCACGCTAAACCCCTTGTTTTTGATGCAAAAATGATAAAAACAGAACGTATAAACGAAATCCCCATAAGCATTGTCCGGCAGTTTGAAAAGCTAAGTCAATAGGGCAAATACCGACAATGAGCCTATCAGCTATACGCCAATTTTTCTACTAATCTTTATAAGGGCATATGTCCCCATGCCTTTCGTGCTGTGGAAAACAAGCCCGTATTCTTCCCCATAATATAGCTGTATCCTCTGGTGAACATTTTTTACCCCATATCCTTTGCTGTCCTTTGTAAGAATCTGTTCACATTCTTCATCAGACATTCCGCATCCATTATCCATGACTTTAAAAATAATGTCCTGGCTTTCCTGATAACAGGAAATGGACAGGATTGCCTTGCCGGGAAGCTCACGGTGATCCAGGCCGTGGATGATGGCGTTTTCCGCAAGAGGCTGGAGCAGCAGATTCGGTATCGGGTATTCCAGTATGTTCTCATCAATATCATATACCACATCAAAGGACTGCGAATGCATCATCTGCTGAATGGCAATATAAGATTTCGTGTTTTCAAGTTCGGATGCAATCGTAGTGATCTGCTTTCCTTTGTTAAGCATGGTGCGGTAAAAGGTCGAGAGCAGCCTTGCCATTTGGCTGATATCGTTTTGGCCTGCAATGATTGCCTTGCTGTTGATCAGGGAAAGGCTGTTATACAAAAAATGGGGATTGATCTGGGATTGGAGTATTTCAATCTCATATTTCTGCTGCCTGATCTTGGAGAAAAGAACTTCGTTTATCAAATTGTTTATTGTACATACCATTTTTTGGAAGGAAGAAATAAGCTGTCCGACTTCGTCTGTACTGTTAGGGACAATTTCAATTTCATAGTTCCCCTGCTCCACCTGTTCCATGCAGGCAGACAGCTTTTCAATGGGTGAGACAATGATTTTTGACAGCAGGGCACTGATCAGGAATATAAGGATAATACATAATAAAATCATGGCTAAAACGATATAAGTAATGTTTATAGCAGCCGCGGAGATAGAACCGGCAGGACGGTAGAGGAAAGCAGTCCAGCCAAAATTGGAGAGCGCTTCCGTTTCTGTAATGTAATCGGAAAGCCCATCATTAAGGAGATCGTCTGATGATATTTCGGGAATAGAATATTTATCGGATAAACTGGTATACTGGTACATTGTTTCTCCGGAAGTACCTGACAGCAGGAATCCGTAGTTATCATTAAAGAGGTTATTGGCAGGAAGCATGGCGGATTGAAAGTCAATGGTCATGCAGATAATGCTGGTATATGGTACATAGTTATAGTGCATCTGGCAGAGCAGAAGCAGAGTCTGCCCATCCGGGGACAAAGAAAAAAACGGTGCGGTTGTATTACAGGCTTTCTCGAACCATGCTTTATCCTGTGCATCCGTAAGCGGGCGGAGGATATTGCCGTGGGGATGGATGGGAGTATCCGTATAAATCGTGATAGCTGTAATGTCCGTGTTGAGGGAACGGATCGTTAAAAATAAGGGATCAATGGTATCCCGGTAAGTTAAGTACATTTCAAAATTAGAATCATATTTTTGCGAGAGGGCAAGGCGGATGTTTTCATTCCATGTAATCAGGTTCATTGTGGAAAGATAGGAATCTATCTTATGGTCTAACTGTGTCACTTCCTGATGGAGGGTTTCCTGAAGGGCGGTTTTTTCACGATCAATCAGGAGGGAACGCACTTTTGTATAAGAAAATACCCCTAACAGGGAGATAGGGATCAGGCTGATTATTGCGCTGATCCCGATAATTTTCCTTTGGAATTTTAAATTGCGGAACTGCTGTTTCAACTTTGTGATCATAAATCTCCTTTCTCTCCCTGACGGAACCGATCAGGCGTCGTTCCGAACAATTTCTGGAAGCTTTTACAAAAATAAGAAGCATTTGGATATCCTACTGCCTGACTGATATCAGAGACTTTCATGTTTGTATTTAGCAGCAGCTCCTGCGCTTTTTCCATCCGGATCTGTTTGATATATTTGTGCAGGGTGCATCCTGTAACCTGCGCGAACATATTGCTTAGATAATTAGGGTTCAGATACACTAAATCCGCCAGAGCATTTAAAGTCAGGTCTTCGCCATAATGCAGGAGGATATATTGCTCTACCTGATATACTGCATAATTGGAAGCGCTTTGCTCCTGCTCAAATATGCCTGTCACAAGAGATAAATAGTGGTCAAGCAGTTTTACAATGTCGGAGAAGCGGCGAAAGCTGTAGATTTCTTTCGCAGCATTCTGCAGGTTCTCGTCTGACTGCGCAGGCAGTGCGCTGATCAGCAATTGTAACAGTGTGGTACACACATGGCGGATATAAATATGTGAAAGGTTCGATATTCCAGCATATTTGTCTAAAAGCGCATGTACCTGCCCGGATAATTCAGCTGCTTGTTTTGTTCTGATAGCTGCCTCGATTTTGTGCAGAAGGAGGCTTGTGGTATCATCAATGGAGGTCTGTGCGGAATTTTTATTTGTAGCATTACTCGCAATATCATGGAAATGGGCTTCAATGTATTGTTCCGATTTGGAAAAATCTATCTTATGGGAATCCAGACGGTCTACAATTTCCGTTAATACTTTATGGAATTCGTCGGGGTCAACAGGCTTTAAAATATAGTTTACTGCTTTTAATGACAGGGCGGCTTTCACATAGGAAAAGTCGTCATATCCGCTAAAGAACAGCACCTCAATGTCAGGATTCTTCTCTTTCACCTGACTGACAAGTTCGATTCCGCTTAGGAAAGGCATTTGGATATCGGATAATAGGATATCTACATGGTCGTTTGTTAGCAACTCTAAAGCGTCACGTCCGTTCTGGGCTTCCAGTATATGAAAAGTGTTTCTGAAATCGTTTAGTAAAAAACGGATCAGAGTACGCTCATCTGCTTCGTCATCAGCGATTAATAATGTATACATAAGGCAGCAAGTTCCTTTCTGTGGAAAAGAAAGGGGGCTTCTTTTCTCACCTATCCCGATCCTTTTTGGGTATTATATCACAGCAGATTTGAAGTAACAATTGGGGAGAAACTAGAAACTGTAAAATGTTTTATGAATGTGAAAAATGTTATATTTACTTAGGAAGGGGTGAAAAGATATACTGAATATACAAACGTTGCAGCGTACAAATTAAAACGTGTATGGAGGATACAGGGATGAAGAAAAGGTTTTTAACGAAACTGACAGGTATTGCAGTAGTAACATCGCTTTTGCTGACGGCGACAGCATGTTCTTCACAGGATGCAGCGTCAGATCCGGGCAGTGAAGGGAACGCATCATCAGCATCATCAGAGGCCAGTAGTGAAAGAGATACTATCCAGGTATCAGTTGGCAGACAGACATTGCAGAATGTTACATTTCCGGACGGGGATACCTATGAAGACAATGCTTATATCAGGATGGCTGAAAACAAGCTGAACATAGACATTACAGATGAGTTTGAAGCATACGGGGATGATTATGACAGACAGGTTTCCCTCGCATTATCGGCAGGGGATATACCGGATATGATGAAAGTGGCAAGCCTGGATGAATTAAAGGAATTGTATGAGAACGATTTGATCGCAGATCTGACACAGGTTTACGATGAATATGCGAGCGATTACCTGAAATCACTCTATGATTCCTATGATGGCAGAGCAATTGCCAATGTGACGCTTGATGGAAAAATGATGGCGCTTCCTGGAACAAATGGAGATTCCGGCCCAAGTATCGTATGGATCAGGAGCGACTGGATGGAGCAGCTTGGGATGAACATTGATGAGGATCAGGACGGCTGTATCACGATAGAAGATGTAGAGATGATTGCAAAGGAATTTATGGCTAAGAATCCTGAAAATGCGGAAAATGTGGTAGGGGTTGCGTTTGCGCCGTGGCTGACAAGCGGTGACCCGGACGGTACATTCAGTATGAATTCCATAGCCTATGCGTTAGGCGCATTTCCTAAGACATGGATGGAGAAAGATGAAAACGTGATTTACGGTTCGACTACAGAAGAGATGAAGCAGGCTCTTACGCTGGTTTCGGGGTGGTTTCAGGAGGGAATACTTGATCCGCAGGTGGGGACAAGGACTTGGGACGATATTACAGCGCTTCTTGCAAATGGACAATGCGGAATTACTTTCGGAACATGGCATATTCCTGACTGGCTGCTGAATAATGTGTATGCGCTGAACAATAATGCAACATTTGAAGCCTATGCTTTGGCGGATGCAGATGGAAAGGTAAACTGCAAACATAATGATGCTACGGCCGGATACATTGTCGTAAATAAAGATTTTGAGCATCCTGAGATAGCAATACAGATAGCAAACCTGTTTTATGATGACCTGAAAACGTCCAAGGAGCTTTTGGAGAACTATCCAGAAGTGGCTGCTTATGTGAAAGACGGCGTTGACGGTTCAAGCAGACCTTTTAACATTGAAGTGAATTCGTATACTTCGCTTTTGGATGACTATGGCGAATTGGAAAGATGCCTGAATGGTGAGATCACGATTGATGAAGTAAAGAGTGCCGAAGAACGTTCCAATGCAACTAACATTTCAGCGTATCTGGAAGGGAACGTGGATGCAACCAACTGGTCTAAATATCATTCAAGGACAAAAGGAGTGGAACTGCTTCAGACGTTGACTGAGAATAACCAGTTTAACTGGCTGACACCCATTTTCCCGCAGACGACACCTACAATGGAAACAAACCTTGCAAATCTCGAAAAGCTGGAGGAAGAAAGCTTTATTAAGATGGTAACAGGGGAGATTGATGTGGAAAGCGGTTTTGACCAGTTTGTGACATCATGGAATGACCAGGGCGGCGCCCAGATCATAAAAGAGATTTCAGAACAATTACAATAAAAACCAGATATCAAAGGACGTAGTCCAGGAACTGATAAATATTTAGAAGAATGCCCGGAATACGGGCATTCTCCATATAGATTGAGTGTGCAGTAAAGTGGAATGGAGATTGCTTATGGAGGGAAATAAAAATAGAAATAACAAGAGATCAACGACAAAGAAACGTTCAGAGTTGTCGTATCATTTGATGGTATTTCCGGGGCTGGTGTTTCTGATTTTGTTCAGTTATATTCCAATGGTTGGTGTTATGATGGCATTTCAGGATTTTGTACCTGCAAAAGGGTTGTTTGGGTCAGAATTTGTTGGCCTGAAACATTTTACATATATGTTTCAACTGCCGGATATCGGGAAAATTATCAGAAATACAGTTGTAATCGCTCTTGGAAAAATGATATTTGGAATGATTCTTGCGATTGCATTTGCAATCCTGCTCAACGAAATCCGGATAAAATTTATGAAGAAAACAGTACAGACAATTGTGTATCTTCCACATTTTTTATCTTGGGTTGTGCTGGCATCTGTAGTGACAAACCTGTTTGGATTGGATGGGTCTGTAAACCAGTTTTTTGCAGCAATCGGGATGGATAAAATCAATTTTCTTGGGAGCAGCAGAGTTTTTCCGGGACTGATTGTCGGAACTGATGTCTGGAAGGAATTTGGCTACAATTCTGTCGTATATCTTGCGGCAATCACAGCCATCGATCCGGGTCTGCATGAGGCTGCGACAATGGATGGGGCTTCGTGGTGGAAAAGGGTATGGAACGTGACGATACCCGGAATGCTTCCGATTATCCTTCTGATGACAGCCATGAACCTGACCAGTATACTCAGTGCAGGATTTGACCAGATTTATAATCTGTACTCACCAATTGTATATGAAACAGGTGATGTGCTTGATACTTATGTATATCGAATTGGATTGGTAGGCAGACAATATAGCTTTGGCGCTGCGGTAGGATTGTGCCGTTCCGTAGTTGGTATGGTGCTTCTCGTATCGGCAAATGCGCTGACAAAGAAGCTGACTGACCAGAAGATTTTTTAGGGGGTGAACTGGATGGTTGAGAATAGAAGTTTTCACTCAAAAATAAGAGTGACGATTATTTATGCGATTGTATTATTGTTAGGCCTTAGCTGTCTGCTTCCGCTGTTAAATATTGTGGCGATTTCTTTCAGTGGCAGCGCCGCTGTTTCGGCAAACAGGGTTGGGGTGCTGCCAGTGGATTTTACGATGACTGCTTATAATAAAATCCTTTCTGACGGGCAGTTCTGGCGTTCTTTTATGATTTCGGTCATCAGAGTCGTTCTTGCCCTGGCACTGAATCTGGCAGTAACAATCCCTATGGCGTATGCGATGACTAAGAGCAAAAAAGAATTTCGCGCCAGAAACATTTATATGAATCTTCTGATTTTTGCCATGTTGTTCAACGGGGGGATGATACCTACCTATATTTTGGTGAAGAACTTAGGACTTTTGGATTCCATATGGTCACTGATTCTGCCGGGAGCACTCCCAATCTTCAATGTGATTATGCTGATGAATTTTTTTCTGGGGATTCCAAAGTCTTTGGAGGAGGCAGCGCTGATCGACGGTGCGAGCCCGTTCCAGGTTCTGCTTAAGATTATGGTTCCATGTGCCAAACCAAGTATTGCAACAGTATCATTGTTTAGTATCGTTGGCAGCTGGAATGACTTTTTTAGCGGATTGATCTATATGCGGAAAGCAGAGAATTTCCCGATTATGACATACATACAGTCCCTGAACGTGGATATCCAGGAACTGCTGAAAAGCGGTGCTTCAAGTGCTACATTGGAAAACGTGACAGAGCTATCCAATAAGAACCTGAATGCGGCAAAGATCGTTGTGGCGGTAGTTCCTCTTCTGATGATTTACCCAATACTGCAAAAATATCTGATCACCGGAATGGTAATGGGATCTGTAAAAGAATAGGAAGTTAAAAAATGAAAATGATGTTAGGCAGGAGAAAGTGGATTATAGCAGGGCTTTGTGTGATGCTTGTTTTATTTGCAGTAGTATTCTGCATATATGGAAACAGACAGGGAGGACTATATGAAGTGGGGCAATTGGAAATTTTAATAAATGGGACAGACAAAGCAAGATATGTTCCGGGAGAGAAAGCAACAATAACGGCCACAGTCGGGAATCTGACGGAAACTACAGTCGATGATGTCTGGCTTAAAATGAATGTGTATCATTTGGATGAAATGGTATATTCAGACCAGCAGAGTATTGATTTGAATCCAAAAGCAGATAAGAAAATATCTTTAAACTGGACGGTTCCTGACACGGATTATCAAGGCTATCTGATATGTATGCAGCTGACAGATAAGAAGGGTAATTGTATAGCACAGGATACAATCGGTGTGGATGCTTCTTCGGATTGGGTCAAATTTCCACGTTACGGATACTTGTGTGACTATGGAGAAGAGGAAAATACAGAAGAAAAAATTGAACAGATGAACCGGTATCATATCAATGCGATCGAATATTATGACTGGCATGCCCTGCATCATGAGCCTCTGCCTGCGGACATTACCAGACAAGCTCTTGGTGTGTGGGAAGACTGGTCGGGACGCAGGATATATGGGAGAACCGTCAGGGATTATCTTCAATATGCCCATGATAAAAATATGGTTAATATGGCATATAACATGATTTATGCCGGAACAGACAGCTTTGTGAAAGACACAGATGGCAGTTCGACAGAAGCGGCAGAGTGGCAGCTTTATTTTGCACCAGATAATGAAAGAGGGGAAGGCGCTTTTATTTATCAGATGGGATCTTCCCCCTCCGGAAACGGAAATTTGTATTTCATGAATCCGTTAAATAAGTCATGGCAGAAATATATCTTCGCACAGGAAAATCATATTTTTGAAGTGTTGGATTTTGACGGATGGCATGGTGATACAGTGGGGGACTGGGGGAAAATGGTTGATGCCTCGGGAAATCCACTGGGGATTGGGGAAAATGGCCAGCCGGTTTATGAAGTGAAAGAAACTTACAGACAATTTCTAAATGCGGCAAAAGAAGCTTTGGGTGAACATTATCTGTCTTTTAATCCAGTGGGGGCACAGGGAATAGAACAGGTTAACACAAGTAATTCGGATGTACTTTATACAGAATTTTGGCCATGGGATTCAGACAGGAACGGAGTGCAGTACGACAATTATCAGTCTCTGGTAACAGAGATCGAACGGACGATGGAAGAAAGCAAACCATATTCCGTGGATGGAAAAGGGAAATCGCTTGTGGTAAAAGCGTACATCAATTATTACAAGACAACAGGAACGCTGAATGCGCCTGGGGTATTGCTCTGTAATTCTGCGGTATATGCTGCAGGTGGTTCTAGACTTGAAATTGGAAATGGAGACCATATGCTCCATGTGGAATATTATCCGGATGATGATATCCCCATGGGAGAAGAATTGCAGGAATCTATGGTAAAGATGGCGGATTTTACTGTGGCATATGAGAATCTGTTAAGGGATGGTCAGTTTACGACAGATGCCAGGGTGGAAATTGCAGAGCATCCGGTAAGCAAGGACGGTCAGAGCAATACGATATGGGCTTATACCAGGGCTGATGGCGAACACGAAATCCTTCATCTGATCAATCTGCTTGGAACAGATAACGAATGGCGTGATGAGAGAGGGAAAAAGGAAACGCCTGTATACACAGAAAATGTCAAAGTGAAATATTATACGGATAAAATGATTAAACAGGTTCACATGTCTTCTTTTACAATTGAGCATGGCATGAGTATGGAACTGTCATTCGAAAAAGGAGAGGATGCAGGCGGCAGCTATATCGAATTTGTTGTTCCTGCGCTGGAGTATTGGGACATGGTTTACATGAAATGAGTGCAGCATGAAGATGTAAGGCAGACGTTGTTCCAGAGGATTTATGGGACTGAAAAGTATTGGAGGGGGGCGGTGTTCGTATGAGAAAAAGGATAAAAAGAAGTATTAAAGGAACGTTGATGAAAGCGTTTTTAGTTCCTGTTTTATTTATTATCATTCTGGGAACAGTTTCTTATGTTACAGCTTCGAACACAATTCGGTCAAAAGTTGAAGAATCCTCCATGAGTAATGTATTAGCCATGAGTATGTATTGTGATGTGAAAATATATACTAAATATGTAAACGTTGTAACAGAGGAATAGATTTATGGAGGGAAAATTATGACTAAAGGATTATTGACAAGGCTAACGAGTATTGTGGCTGTAGCGTCATTGGTATTAACGACAACAGCGTGTTCTTCAAGTGGCACGCAGCCAGATACTGCAAATGAGGGAAATGTACCGTCAGATGTTTCTGGAAAGAGGGAGACAATTGAGGTATCAGTTGGAAGGCAGACATTGCAGAATGTTACATTTCCGGACGGGGACTCTTATGAAGATAATGCCTATGTAAGAATGACGGAGAGAGAGTTGAATATAGATATTACGGATGAATTTGAAGCAAATGGTGAAGATTATGACAGACAGGTTTCTCTTGCGTTATCGGCGGGAGAACTTCCTGACATGATGAAAATCGGAAATTTGGATACATTAAAGGAACTATACGAAAACGATTTGATTGCAGATTTGACACAGGTTTATGAGGAATATGCAAGCGATTATCTTAAATCGCTCTATGATTCCTATAATGGCAGGGCACTGGCAAATGTAACCATTGATGGGAAAATGATGGCATTACCTGGAACGAGTGGCGATAATGGTCCAAGTATTGCATGGATTCGGAGTGACTGGTTGGAGCAGATCGGGCTGGATATCGACGAAGATAAGGATGGGTGTATTAAGATAGAAGATTTGGAGATGGTGGCAAAAGTTTTTATGGACAAAAATCCTGCAAATACAGATAATGTAGTCGGTATTGCTTTTGCACCTTGGCTAACGAGTGGTGATCCTGACGGTACATTCAGTATGAATTCCATAGCGTATGCATTGGGGGCATTTCCCAAGACATGGATGGAGAAAGATGGAAATGTAATTTATGGATCAACTACAGAAGAAATGAAACAAGCGCTTACTGTAGTTTCAGGGTGGTTCCGGGATGGAATTCTTGATCCGCAGGTTGGAACAAGAACATGGGATGACATAACAGCTCTTTTGGCAAACGGACAGTGTGGTATCGCCTTTGGGGTGTGGCATATTCCGGGCTGGCTGTTGAGTAATGTATATGCACTAAATGATCAGGCAACATTTGAACCGTATGTTGTGGAAGATGCAAATGGAATGATTAACTGTAAGCATAATGATGCAACAGGGGGATATATTGTTGTGCGAAAGGATTTTTCAAATCCAGAACTGGCAATTCAAATTGCTAATCTGTTTTACGATACGCTGGTAAATGATGCGACACTTTTAGAGAAATATCCGGAAGTCAAAGATTACGTTACAAATGGTATTGATGGATCCAGCAGACCGTTTAATATTGAGATTAATTCCTATACATCATTGCTGGATGACTACACAGAAATGGTAAAGGGGATCAACAATGAATTAGCGTTAGAGGATGTGAAAGTACTGGAAACCCGCACGAATATCCCGGCTATTCAGAGGTATTTAGAGGGTGATGTGGATGCCGACAACTGGTCAAGGTATCATTGCAGGTTAAAGGGTGTGGGGCTGATACAATCTGTGACGGAGAATAACAAGTTTGCGTGGGTGACACCTATTTTTCCGGAGACGACTTCTACTATGGAAACAAATTGGGCAAATCTGGAAAAATTAGAGGAAGAAACCTTCATTAAAATTGTGACAGGCGAAATTGATGTTGAGAGCGGTTTTGAACAGTTTGTGACAGACTGGTATGCTCAGGGTGGCGAGCAAATAATAAAAGAGATTTCAGAACAATTGCAATAGGAAGAAAATGCATTTATATCAAGGTGGTATAGTTATACTGGCGGTCAAAAAGACTGACTGCTTAGTATAATAGGATGCGCACAATCGCATAAGGAAATATGCCGCTTTGCGGCTGCGGTTGGCGCGATATTCACGGCAGATTTCATCTGTCGTGAGTATATCTATAAAGGAATGGAAAGGAGTATGGTTATAAAAATGGATGGTAAATGGTGGAAAAGCGCAGTAATTTATCAGATTTATCCGCGTAGCTTTGCAGACAGTAACGGAGACGGAATAGGAGATTTACAGGGAATCATATCGAAATTAGATTATCTGGAAGAGCTGGGGATTGATGCGGTCTGGCTTTCCCCAGTATGCAAATCACCGCAGGATGATAACGGATATGATATTTCTGATTATCGGGATATTGATCCTATGTTTGGAACATTGGGGGATATGGAAGAACTGCTCGAGGAAGCAGGAAAACACGGGATCCGTATTATAATGGATTTGGTATTGAATCATTCTTCGGATGAACATTATTGGTTTCAGGAAGCAAAAAAGAGCAGGGAAAATCCTTATCATGATTATTATGTGTGGCGGGATGGCGTGGAAGGAGTATTGCCGAATGATATGCGGGCAGCATTTGGCGGATCGGCATGGGAATGGGTTCCAGAAGTTCAACAATATTATTTCCACCAGTTTTCCGTAAAGCAGCCGGATTTGAACTGGGAAAATCCTAAAGTGCGTCAGGAAATCTATGATATGATTAACTGGTGGATTCAAAAGGGAGTTGGGGGATTTCGGCTGGATGTGATTGACCAGATAGCAAAAGAGCCGGATAAACATATCACGGGCAATGGACCGCGCCTGCATGAATTTATAAGGGAACTAAGCAGGGAGACGTTTCAAAAAGCGGATCTGGTCACAGTCGGTGAAACATGGGGAGCAACTACAGAACTTGCAAAATTGTACAGCAATCCCGATGGCAGTGAGTTCTCCATGGTGTTTCAATTTGAACATATCTGTTTGGATCAAATAGCCGGAAAGGAAAAATGGGATTTGGCGCCGCTGCCTTTTTTGAAACTCAAAGAGGTGCTTCAGCGTTGGCAGACAGAACTGTGCGGAAAAGGGTGGAACAGCCTTTTTTGGAATAACCATGATTTGCCGAGAATTGTTTCACGCTGGGGAAATGATGGAATGTATCGGATAGAATCAGCAAAAATGCTGGCAATCCTTCTGCATGGGATGCAGGGAACACCTTATATCTATCAGGGTGAAGAACTCGGAATGACGAATGTGGCATATGGAATAGACCAGTATCAGGATATTGAAACCTTGAATCTTTATAAGGAACGACTGGAAAAGGGATATAAAGAAGATGATGTGATGCACTCGATTCATGAAAAGAGCCGGGATAATGCAAGGACTCCAATGCAATGGAACGATGGGGAAAATGCGGGATTTACCATCGGAAAACCATGGATGAAGGTGAATCCAAATTATAAAGAAATCAATGCTGCACAGCAGAGGGACGATATGGATTCCATCTTTGGGTGCTATAAAAAATTGATTCGTTTACGCAAGAAATATCCTGTATTTATTGAAGGTGATTTTCAGATACAGTTCAAAGAGGACGAAAATATATTTGCTTATACCAGAGAAAACATAGATTCTAGGCTTTTTGTCATTTGCAATTTTTATGACCAGACAATAAATTGTCCATTAAAGAATCTTGGCGACCTTGAAAATCTTCTGATTTGTAATTATAAAGACTTAGATATCAATCAGATGGCGTTATTGCGTCCTTATGAAGCCAGAATGTATCTGTCGGAAAAGTAAAGGCAGAAAGGATTTGGAGCGAAATGAAAAAATATTATCAGATAAAGGCAAGACCTGAGTGTAAGAAGGAAAATATTGTAGAAGGTGAGCACTATCGCATCAGTGTTTTAACCCCGGGGATTATCAGACTGGAATATGCAGAACATGGTGTGTTTGAAGATAACCCGACACAGACTGTATGGAACAGGGACTTAGAAGTATGTGATTATCAGGTGGTGGATGCAGAAGACCACCTGGAAATTATTACAGACCGGATTCATCTGCATTATGATAGACAGCGTTTTAGTCATAATGGTCTGTTTATTGAAGTAAAGGGCAGTGCTGTTCCTTTTGGAAATGTATGGCATTATGGAGATACGGAGTATTCATTTGGAGAGGGCAATTTTAAGGGTACTGCACGAACTTTAGATGGTTCGAATGGTGCCATACCGTTGGAGGATGGTTTGGTTGCTATTACAGGTTATGCAGTACTGGATGACAGCAAATCGTTACGTATCAGGAAGGATGGATGGGTGGAAACACGCAGGGAATCTGAGGATGATCTGTATTTCTTTGGGTATGGAATGGATTATCTTACCTGTATACAGGATTTCTATAGGCTTTGTGGAACCATACCGATGGTTCCCAGATATGCTTTGGGTAATTGGTGGAGCAGATATCACAGGTATACGGAGAAAAGTTACTGTGAATTGATGGAACGGTTCGAAAAGGAAAACATTCCGTTTTCAGTTGCCGTTATTGATATGGATTGGCATTTAGTCGATGTTGATAAGCGTTATGGAAGCGGCTGGACCGGATATACATGGAATCGGGAGTTATTCCCGGATCCGGATGTTTTTTTGAAATGGCTTCACGAACGGGGACTTCATGTAACGTTAAATGTGCATCCGGCAGATGGTGTGCGCGGTTATGAGGACATGTATGAAGAAATGGGCAGGGCGCTTGAAATGGATTCTGCTGATATGGAAAAAGAACTGCCAATTTCTTTTGACATAGCAAATGAGAAATTTGTGGAAACTTACTTTGAATACCTGCATCACCCACAGGAAAAGGCGGGAGTCGATTTCTGGTGGATTGACTGGCAGCAAGGCAGTTTGTCCAGGATAGAAGGGCTGGATCCGCTTTGGATGCTCAACCACTATCATTTTCTGGATAATGGACGAGATGGAAAACGTCCCATGACGTTTTCAAGGTATGCAGGACCAGGAAGCCACCGCTATCCAGTGGGTTTTTCAGGGGATACATTTATAACGTGGGAATCGCTTGCTTTTCAGCCCTATTTTACAGCAACTGCCTCTAATATCGGCTACGGTATGTGGAGTCATGATATCGGCGGGCATATGTCAGGGATAAGGGATGATGAACTGAGTGGAAGATGGGTGCAGTTCGGGGTGTTCTCTCCGATTATGCGTTTACATTCATCAAACAATCAGTTTAACTCCAAAGAGCCATGGCGTTATAGGACGGAGATACGAGTGGTAATGGAAGATTTTTTGCGGTTTCGTCATAAGATGATTCCATATCTGTATACCATGAACCATAGACAGTATGCAGAGGGGATTCCCATGGTGCTGCCTATGTACTATCAATATCCTGGAGAGCAGGAGGCATATAGAGTTCCCAATCAATATTTGTTTGGCAGTGAAATGATGGTGGCGGCAGTTACAACACCTGGTATAAAGGCTCTGAATATGGCAAAGACAACAGTATGGCTTCCAAAAGGAGAGTGGTATGATATATTCACAGGATTACGTTACCACGGAGATAGGAAAATGAAGCTGTATCGTGATATTACAAGCATTCCCGTATTTGCCAGAGCTGGTGCGATTATTCCCTTTCAGGACGATTATATGAAAAGTGCGCTTGAAAATCCTAAACAGATTCGTCTCTGTGTGTATACGGGGGCAGATGGGACGTTTACCTTATATGAAGATGATAATGTAACTACCCGTTATCAGGAAGGTAAGTGTGTGAGAACTCGTTATCAATGGCAGGAAGAGGAAGGAATACTGCGCATATGCAACGCGCAGGGGGAGACTTCCCTAGTTCCTGCGTACAGGGATTATATCATTACATTTTGTGGCATAAAGGACGCACAGATTATATGCAATGTATCATCTGATGGAAGAAAGATGAAGATTACGGCAGTAGAAAATGATGATATGACAGTGTCACTGGTAAATATACCGTCTAATGAAGATATCATTTTGTCCTTGCAGGCAAGAGTATACAGGGATAATGATGTTTTGAACCGCTGTTATCAGATTTTAGACCGTGCATCCATAGAGTATGATCTAAAAGAATATGTGTTTAACCTGATAAAGGAGAAAACAGATAAAACTTGTCTGTTGGGCGAATTGCTGGCACTGGAGCTGGATGGTGATTTATGCAATGCATTGGCAGAGGTTATTACGGCCTGATGACCTGTACTTTTGAGCCGGATGATATAGGCAGTTATTGTTTGAAGTGTGTGTTGTAGTAAGAAAGAAATCAGATAGAAATGCAATTTTGGGAATGAAAATATCAGATAATATTATATTTAGAAACGAGGAGACTTAGCATGGAGAAAAAATGGTGGAAAGAAAGTGTAGTATATCAGATATATCCCAAGAGTTTTAAAGACAGTAACGGTGACGGCGTGGGAGATATCAGAGGAATCATACAGAAACTCGATTACCTTAAAGAACTTGGGGTAAATGTGTTATGGATTTCTCCGATGCTGGAATCACCTCAGGACGATAATGGTTACGATATTTCTGATTACCGCAGAATTTATGAAGAATATGGAACTATGGAAGATTACGAAGAATTGTTGTGTGAAGCACACAAAAGATCCATCAGGATTCTGATGGATCTCGTAGTCAACCATACATCGGATGAACATAACTGGTTTATTGAAAGCCGCAAATCAAAAGATAATCCATATCGTGATTATTATATCTGGAAAGACCCGGTAAACGGAAAAGAACCTAATAACTGGGGCGGAGTATTTGGCGGTTCTGCATGGGAATATGATCCGCAGACACAGATGTATTATCTGCATCTGTTTTCAAAAAAACAGCCGGATCTCAATTGGGAAAATGAAAAAGTACGCCAGGAAGTTTATGATATGATGAAATTCTGGTGTGAAAAAGGAATTGATGGTTTCCGTATGGATGTTATCAGTATGATTTCCAAAGATCAGAGATTTCCGGATGGAGAAATGAATAACGGACTTTATGGAGATTTTGGACCATATAGCGTACATGGTCCAAGAATCCATGAATTCCTTCAGGAAATGAATCATGAAGTCCTTTCAAAATATGATATCATGACAGTTGGTGAAACAGCTGGAGTTACAATTGAAGAAGCACAGAAATATGCGGGTGAAGACAGAAATGAACTGAATATGGTATTCCAATTTGAGCATGTGGAGAGTGGATGCGGAGATTATGGAAAGTGGACAACTCAAAAATATGATTTTAAAGAGTTTAAAAACATCATGATCAAATGGCAGGAGAAACTCCAGGGTAAAGCATGGAACAGTTTGTTTCTGGGGAATCATGATCAACCGAGAAGCGTCAGCCGTTTTGGAAATGACAATCCGGTATACAGAGAAACATCCGCAAAAATGCTGGCGACTTGTATTCACATGATGCAGGGAACGCCATATGTATATCAGGGTGAAGAGCTTGGCATGACAAATGCTTATTTTGACAAGCTGGAAGATTACCGTGATATTGAAAGTATTAATTACTTTGAAGAGTTTACGGAATCAGGCCTTATGACTCCGGAACACATGATGAAATGTTTGATGCTGAGAAGCCGTGACAATGCGAGAACTCCGATGCAGTGGGATGACAGCAAACAGGCCGGATTCACAGATGGTGAGCCGTGGATCAAAGTAAACCAGAACTACAAAAAGATCAATGCAGCACAGCAGCTGGAAGATCCGGATTCTATTTTCCATTACTATCAGAAACTGATCAGCTTGCGCAAAGAGAAAGACATTATTGTTTATGGCGAATTTGAACCGCTTTATCGTGAAGACGAACAGATTTTTGCTTACACAAGAAAACAGGGTCAGGAAAAACTTCTGACTGTCTGCAACTTCAGCGACAAGAATGCAGAAGTAGAAGTGCCGGAAGAATTTAAAGGCGCAGAGTGTCTGATCACAAACCTTGGAAGAAAAGAATTTGACGGAAAAATTATTCTGAACCCATATGAAGCATTTGTATTATACTATAAACACCAGGTGACAGAGAAATGATTAGAAAATATAGATATGGAACTCCATTTAATACGGAGGCACTGACTGAAAAAATTGAAACAACTGAGGGCGTTCTCCCATATGGAGAGGTCACTCAGGAGGAAGGATTTGTTTTTACTTATATCATGGATGAAGATGACATTGTCTATGGTCTGGGTGAAGCCAATCGTGGAATCAACAAGAGAGGATATTGTTATATCAGTAATTGCACAGATGATCCGGTACACACAGAGGACAAGCGTTCTTTGTACGGGGCGCACAACTTTATTATTGTGAGCGGAAAGACTACATTTGGATTGTTTTTTGACTATCCGTCGAGACTGACCTTTGATATTGGATATGACAGAGAGGATACACTCAGGGTGTCCTGCGAAAATGCTGATCTGGATATCTATGTGCTTGAAGGTGAGAATGCATATGATATCGTAAAACAGTTCCGCCACGTGATCGGACGCAGTTATATCCCGCCGAAGTTTGCTTTTGGTTTCGGACAGAGCCGCTGGGGTTATACGACGAAAGAAGATTTCCGTACTGTCGCAAAAGGATATCGGGAGAATCATATCCCAATCGACATGATTTACATGGATATTGATTACATGCAGTCTTTCAAGGATTTCACAGTGAGTGAAGAGAATTTTCCGGATTTTCCGGAATTTGTGCAGGAAATGGATGACCAGGATATTCGCCTGATTCCGATCATCGATGCCGGTGTCAAGGTTGAGCCGGGATATGAGATATACGAGGAAGGTGTCAAAAACAACTATTTCTGCAAGAGAGAAGACGGAAGTGATTTTGTTGCAGCTGTATGGCCGGGAGATACTCATTTCCCGGATATGCTGAATCCGGAAGCCAGAAAATGGTTCGGAGACAAATATCGTTTTCTGATCGAACAGGGAATAGAAGGTTTCTGGAATGATATGAATGAGCCAGCGATCTTTTATTCTGCGGAAGGGCTTGCAGAGGCAAAAGAAATTGCCGGAGAGTTTGCAAAGGATACCGAAGGCAAGATCCATCCATGGGCAATGCAGGGCAAGATGCTTGGCATTGCGAATGATCCGGAAGATTACAAAAGATTTTATCACAATGTCGATGGCAAAAAGATCCGTCATGACAAAGTACATAATCTGTTTGGCTACAATATGACAAGGGCAGCAGGAGAAGCTTTTGAACGCATTGACCCGGAAAAACGTTTTCTGATGTTTTCCAGATCTTCTTATATCGGAATGCACCGTTATGGAGGAATTTGGACAGGCGATAATAAATCCTGGTGGTCACATATCCTTCTTAACCTGAAGATGCTGCCGTCTCTGAATATGTGCGGTTTCCTGTATACAGGTGCTGATCTTGGAGGTTTTGGCAGTGATACGACAAGAGAACTGTTGCTTCGTTTTCTTGCACTTGGTGTATTTACACCGCTGATGCGTAATCATTCAGCGATGGGAACAAGAGAGCAGGAATGTTATCAATTTGAAAAAATCGAGGATTTCCGCGCTGTCATTAACACCAGATATCGTCTTGTGCCGTATCTGTACAGCGAGTACATGAAAGCTGCGCTGAGTGATGACATGTATTTCAAACCACTTGGGTTTGTTTATCCGGATGATAAGAGGGCAATCAGGATAGAGGATCAGCTGATGCTTGGAAACGAGATCATGATCGCTCCGGTCTACGAGCAGAACGCAAGAGGTCGTTATGTTTATCTGCCGGAAGAAATGAAATTCATCAAGTTCCTGCCGGACGGAAGCATTTCCGAAGAGATTCTCGCGAAAGGTATTCATTATGTAGATGTGGCACTAAATGAAGTACCGCTCTTCATTCGAAATGGTAAATGTATCCCGGTTGCAGAGGTGGCAGAGTGTGTGAAAGATATTGATACCGAACATCTGCAGCTTATCGGATATAAAAACAGCAGTTATACGATGTATGAGGATGATGGAATCCACAAGGATTACGATAAGAAAGAAAATTATCGGGTATTCACCAATTAACTTTTAAGTGTAAAGAAAAAATATGTAGACGGTAGAATATAAGTACCGTGATGAAAAAGGATGGTCAAATAAGTGACCATCCTTTAAATACCATAAAATACATATTTTTGTCACAGGAAATACAGGAATTCTTCTACTTCAGCGGTTACAACTATTCTATAAGCCGTATTTTCCTCTCATATCTGAAATTACATCATCTGCATTTTAATAATTTCCCTTTTTTCTTCTTTAGGAAAAGGTTACTGTTTGCAGGTTACCTGTGAACAGTAACATTATGAGTAAACTAAAGTAAATAATGGTCAAAAAACAATCGACATCCGACCTCGCATACGTTATAATATCTGTCTCTTATACACATCTGACGCTGCCGACGAATAGCC
>ERZ1027232.491-NODE-491-length-22406-cov-7.263031_pt1 | contig 22406 bp, 20 predicted proteins | sample MGYA00519478_ERZ1027232 | MGnify/ENA primary metagenome ERZ1027232 (study PRJEB26926, sample SAMN06164468) | human gut metagenome | biome: ENVO:00009003; feature: ENVO:2100002; material: ENVO:00002003 | host: Homo sapiens | place: USA | collected 2012 ...
CATAGGCAGTACCCGATGAACGGATACTCCCGACAGCGTTTCAGCTATCGTCCTGCTCGATAAGCGGCAGGATACCTTCTTTCTTCAACTGTTCGTAAATGAACATTCTTCCACGCTGCGTCCACTGTGTATTAGGTTTGGCAATGGAATCACCGTTCTCGTCCAAGACAGTAAAAGTCTTTGACTTAACATAACCACGATCAGCATACTTCTGATACAAAAGCCATACCTTGCCGAGCTTATACTGTATGCCGTGTTCGTGAAGCCACTTGTTCAGCCACTTTGCTGACTTTCCGTAGTCCTTTGCAATAGTGGTTATGGGCATAAGCCCTGCGGATTGTAGAACCATATCGCAATATGTCGCCTTCGGCTTCATTTCCTCGATCTGCTTTGCCTGAACAGCAGTCGTTTCGATAAGACTGCCATTCTGCTGTTTCGCAAGCTCCAGTTTCTGGTCTGCGATCTGTAACGCTCTCGCCATGACCGCATCGGGACTGTTCCATTGCTTTTCAAGGTTCAGGAAGTATTCACGGCAGCGCTTGCCGATCTCGGTACGCTGTATCATACAAAGCTCCTTTGCCATATCAATGGTGAGCTGATGGTCTGTTACTTCTCTTGAAACGCTCCTGAATCCTTCATTTTGAACCCGCTCAATTTTGAGCGGGTTGAAATCCCTGCCCTCCACAAATCCATATCCGCACATTCTCGGAAACCAATCCTTATATGCGGTTTGAACTCCAAGAACATCGTGAAGCTCCCGTCCGCTGACGGTAGGATTATCATTATCGTATTTCACAGCGATTGTGATCTCATTCATATAGAACACCCTCTTTCTCTCTTGTCGGTGTTTTTGCTTGTGATGTACTCCTGAGATGTCGGGAACGGAGAACCGCCCCCGACGCAGGAGCGGCAGTATTATCTGCCAATATGAAAATAGGAGAAATGGAACTGTCGCATTCAGAGATGTTTTTGGCAGAACCCAAGCCACAGGCTCAGGCTCTCCCGACAGCATCTCTGCTGCCATAGTGAAAGGAGTTTCGATAGAGCATCGAAAAATGAAAGAAAAACGAACCTCCGGAAACGGTACAGCCTGAAAATGGACAAAGTAGCTGTGCCGTTTCCTCAGCTCAAAGTAAACCCTCGTGTAAGAAGGAGGATAAGAGAGGTAATTGTGCGCTGAGATTTGCTATGAGCGTTTTCCCTCTCTAATCATCTACCGAGGATTTTTCGTTTTTGGGGTGGATTTTCAAGAAATTTTTTCTCCAAAAAGAAAAATTCGGCGTTTTGCATACTTTTCATCATTCGGTTTCGTGCAAGATGATGTATTCTTTCAGCATAGTTTTTGCCTGGTTCAGTCTGTACCGTACAGCTTCAAAGGTTATGCCGTACTTGCTGGCGAGAAACATCAGACTGACCTTTTTCTCACTATAAAAATAGTCCTTGATAAGAGCATAGCCCTCCGGATTTTCAGACCTGAGAAGCTCCATAGCAGTCGGAAGATAGTCCAGTCTGCTGTCATGACGCTTCTTTTCCTCTGCTTCATATTCATTTATGGGCAGACTTGCAGGATCAGGCTGAAGCTCAAGCACATCATCGAAGTCCATAATATCTATAAGTCCGTTCTCCGCATCACGCTCCTTGAGATACTGCTCTCTCCGCAGAAGTTTGTTGTACTCCACTTCTATCTTACGGGGAACATCATCACCAAAATGAACATACATAAATCTTCCCATTACTTGCTGTCCTCCTTATCAGAGGTCAGCTCATTGAGAGGATCGCAGTTATTTCTGATAAGCTCCTCATTGCAGGAGCGCACGGTTACCCTCTCCAGATCGGAACAGTGTTCAAGATGATACCTGATGATCTCATCACGATCACTCGGATAGGGTTCAGAGCATGGATACATGATGTGGGCTTTATGGAATAAATGCTCCTGTCTGCTCAGAGGGAGTCTCAGTGCGATACAGACAGCACACAGCAGCTCATATGTAATTCTTCTCTCTCCGTGAAGGTAATAATGGATCTCACTCTTGGAGATACCAGTAAGAACAGAGAGCGTTCGGGTAGAAACCTTCTTATTATTCCGTCCGCTGTCAGACAGGTATCTGGCAAATGCCAGTTCAAAGGTATCTTTACGCTTTTCTTCGTCATTCTCAGTGCCGTAAATGAATTTGTCTTTATTCTTCGGTTCTTTTCGTTCTCTGAATAATGGAATGCGTGGATCTGCTTTCTTTTTGCTCATAAATATTCCCGTCCTTTCCGTCAGACGGGAAAACACAAATGGACACAATAAGGTTGTCATTCGGTAGATACCCGTCCGACAATCAAACATTACTCGTCCATTTGATCGTTCCATATTCAGTTCCCATACAGTGATCGAGTAACCCCCTGCGCAGTAAGGCTCACTGTAATAGAACGCTGTATCGCTGCAAAGCGCTCTATTCTATTATGAACCATTTCGCCGGAAATTGCAAATTTTCGCTGTCCACAATTGTGGACATTTTTATTTGCAGAAACCGCCTTGTTTCCTATACTTTGGAAAAACAAGAGTTGTTTATAAAATTTGAATTGTGAAAGCCTAAAACGTCCAATTTTGCTAAGAAAACAAGCTGTTTTTCTTGAAATGCCCTTGTGGACATTCACCAAAATTTCATCTGTTCATCACATTCGCTGAATAGAAAAAAGCGGTCTGAATCTGCTCAGACCGCCTTTATGCCGTTACTAACGCATACTGCTTCTCATTTTTGTTACAGCATAGATAATCCGCAAGGCTATCTTTGCAGACCGTGATCTATTTTCATTGTCCAGTACACTGCACTCACCCCCTCAAACCACTAAATCTCTCTGTGTAGTCTGTATGGAACTGTCAATGAAATAACAAAAAACGAGTTGTATGCTTGTCTTATTACATTATATCAAACCAGAACGCCAAACTTTCACTTCTGCTCAGATAATAAAAATTTTATTGTACCATAACAGATATTCAAAAATTCATTTCTGCATCGTTTCAAAAAGAAAAAGAGCCATTGCTTTGTCAGCAACAGCTCTGTATACTTGTTTATGGTGACAGAACGAACTTCTTTACATACCCACTCACATCGACACCGCTTTCCATATATCTGAGCAGTATCTCCGCACAAGCGTGAGCATCGCTGTCCGCCTTGTGATGATCGAGGGCGATACCGTAGTGATCGCACATCACATTGAGATTATGCTTCATATTTGGAAGAATACGCCTGCCGATCTGGACCGTACACAGGTATTCCGCAGTCGGTTTCCATGTAATGCCGTAGCTCCGCAGGCAGGAGCGCAGGACGCTCATATCAAAGACAGCGTTATGGGCAACAAGGATACCTTTGCTCATGATCGGCTCTATCTTCTTCCAAAGCTCCGCAAAGTTCGGAGCGTTTTTGACTTTCTCAGCATCTATGTCCGTGAGCTGTGTGTTGAAGTAATCGAAATGCGTTTCAGGATCAACGAGCGAAAAGTAGTTCGCAACGATCTTGCTATCCTTTATCGCTGTTATGCCTATCGCACTCATACGGTCATTTGCCCGGTTGGGTGTTTCAACGTCAAACACGATGTAGACTGCCATGACACATCACTCCTCTTGCAGTAGCTCTTAGGATAATTATACCATACCACGGGTAAAAGGTCAATCGGCAGGAAAAGAAAAAGCCCTCATTGCTGAGAGCTTCTCTATCATCAACTTTGAATCCAATGGGTTCAAAGTCAGAATTATTTTACAGGCTTTCTTTTACCTGTTATGCTTTCGACCTCAAGGGCATACACAAGCGTTCTCGGTATAGCTGCCGTGCTGAACGGCATATCTTTTCCGTCATGATAATGTGCCATGAGCAGTTTCAGGGCAGGCAGTTTTTCTTCTTCAGGCAGGATACGGATATGCCCTCTGCCGACCACACTTTCGTATGCCATTGTGCAGTAGCCCTTATCCTCAAAGTATTGCAGCTCATGTTTGCAGTCCATTTCAAATGATGCTCTATTATCCTTCCGGATAAGCCCGACCTTGTAGCCATCCAAAGCACTATGAAAATAGAGCGTGATCTTATCTTCGTTCACCACCATACCGAAATTCAGCGGCAGAATGTACGGAAAGCCGTCATCATTCAGAGCCAGTCTGCATACATCGCAGTTTTTCATGATCTCTATGATCTCGCTGAGATCGGTCACTTCACGGTCTTTTCTTCTCATAAGCCAAAAATTCTCATATCCTCGTCAACGGTTGTAATGCCTGCAATGCCAAAGCTGTCTACAAGAACCTTTGCCACATTCGGAGACAGGAACGCAGGCAGAGTCGGTCCGAGGTGAATATTCTTCACTCCGAGATACAGCAAAGCGAGGAGAACGATGACCGCTTTCTGCTCATACCATGAGATGTTGTAAACGATAGGCAGATCATTCACATCGTTAAGCCCGAATACCTCTTTCAGTTTCAGGGCGATAAGCGCCAAAGAATAAGAATCATTACACTGTCCTGCATCAAGAACTCTCGGAATACCGCCGATGTCGCCTAAGTCGAGCTTGTTATACTTGTACTTCGCACAGCCTGCGGTGAGAATAACTGTATCTTTTGGCAGCTTCTCTGCAAATTCCTGATAGTAGCTTCTGGACTTCGCTCTGCCGTCACAGCCCGCCATGACTACGAATTTGCGAATAGCCCCCGATTTTACTGCTTCTACAACTGTATCGGCAAGTGCAAATACCTGTTCATGGGCAAAGCCGCCGATAACAGAGCCGGTTTCGATTTCAGTCGGCGGAGGACATTTCTTAGCCTGTTCGATGATCGGCGAGAAATCCTTTACTTCGCCGTAGGGTGCGTCAATATGCTTACAGCCCGGATAGCCTGCGGCACCTGTTGTCCAAAGCCTGTCCTTGTAGCTGTCCTTCGGCGGAACGATGCAGTTTGTGGTCATAAGCACCGGACCATTAAAGCTCTCAAATTCCTCTTTCTGCTTCCACCACGCATTGCCGTAATTTCCTGCGAAATGAGGATACTTTTTGAAGAACGGATAATAGTGCGCAGGCAGCATTTCCGAGTGCGTATAAACATCAACGCCCGTATCCTTTGTCTGCTCAAGGAGCATTTCAAGGTCTTTCAGATCGTGACCTGAGATCAGTATTGCAGGATTTTTGCGGACACCGATATCAACTGTTGTGATCTCAGGATTGCCGTATGCTGTAGTATTTGCAGCATCAAGGTCAGCCATACCCTGAACGCCGTACTTGCCGACTTCCAGCGTGAGAGCCACAAGTTCATCGACAGTCAGACTGTCATCAAGTGTTTTAGCAAGAGCCGACTGTAAGAAAGCATCAAGCTCCTCATCATCATTCAGCAGAGCATTTGCGTGTTTGGTGTATGCCGCAAGTCCTTTCAGACCGTAGGTTATCAGCTCACGCAGAGAGCGTATATCCTCATTCTCTGTTGCAAGTACGCCGACAGTCTTTGCTTTCCCGGCATAGTCCGAACCGTTCCAAAGAGCTGCTTCGGGGAGTGATTCTTTATTCTGCACCTGTCCGAGCAATTCCTCTTTGACTGCAAGTGTTTCAGTAACCTTAGCGGTAATGCTGTCGAGATCGAAATTGGCATTGGTTATGGTGATGAATAGATTCACGCTGATAAGGTGGTTGATTTCGGGACAGACCTTCTGCCCCTCTGCACGGAGCTGAGTTGTCACCGCAGACAATCCCTTTGTAACGTACACAAGCAAGTCCTGCATTACTGCGACTTCGGGCTGTTTACCGCAGACACCGCAAGCGGTACAACCTTTACAGCCCGCTGTTTCCTGACACTGATAGCAAAACATTTTCTGTTCCATGATATATTCCTCCATTATTTTCTTATCTCAACAATACTGCCGTCCGGCGAGATGACTGCAACTTCAAGCGGAATATCCTTACCGCTTGCTTCTATCGCACGTTTTATCGCATACTCCATACCGCCGCAGCACGGCACTGTCATTCTTGTGAGAGTGATGCTCTTTATATCGTTATTACGGAATATCTCCGTCAGCTTTTCAGCGTAATCAACAGCATCGAGCTTCGGACAGCCGATGAGCGTTATCTTCCCACGGATAAAATCATGGTGGAAGTTTCCGTAGGCGTAAGCTGTGCAATCGGCAGCGATAAGCAGATCAGCACCGTTGAAATAGGGTGCGTTTGTCGGCAGGAGCTTTATCTGTATCGGGAACTGTCGCAGACAGCCCGGTACACGAACATCGCTGTCAGCTTCATTCGGAGTGAAGCTCTGCAATGCAGAACCCGGACAGGTGAAACCGCTGCAAGCGGACTTCTTCTGCTTGTTTGCCTGTACAGCCTTTTCGTCATAAGCCGCCGCTTCACGCTCGGTGAAGTGGATAGCGTCCATAGGACAGGCTGGGAGACAGTCACCGAAGCCACCGCAGAAATCGTCACGCATGAGCTTAGCCTTGCCGTTTACGATAGCGATCGCACCCTCATGGCAAGCCTTCGCACACAGACCGCAGCCGTTGCATTTTTCTTCGTCTATCTCAATTATTTTCCGTATCATAGCCGTACCTCCTTGACTTTCTGTATCCATTATAGTATAATCAAAAGAAAAAGTATGTTGTAATTACAACATTTTGGGAGAAAAATATGGATATTCCAGTTTTGCACAATTCGATACTGTTCAAGGGCTTTGATGATACCGAAGTATCTGAGCTTCTGAAAGCTCTTAATGCAGCCGAAAAGAATTATAAGAAAGGTACGATGATATTTTCATCGGGAGAGATCACCGATAAGCTCTGCTTTGTCACGGCAGGCGGCGTTACCGTGGAGAGCAATGATATGTGGGGAAACCGCACGATACTCAACCTTGTAGGTAAGGGACAGTTCTTTGCAGAGAGCTATGCGCTCCTGCCTGATGTGCCGATGCTGGTTGATGTATGTGCTGCCGAGGATTGCAGTATCGTGTTTTTGAGCATGAAGTCGCTCGCTGACCTCAACGATACGATAAGGGCGAGACTTCTTGCAAATCTTCTGACTATCACCACAAGAAAAAATCTGCACCTGTCGAGCCGGAGCTTTCATACTGCTCCGAGACAGGTGCGTGGACGTATTATGGCGTATCTTAATACCGTATCGGTTCAGAAGCATTCCCGTGAGTTTGATATACCCTTTGACCGTCAGCAGCTTGCGGACTACCTCAATGTGGAACGGTCTGTGCTTTCCAATGAACTCAGCAAGATGCAGAGGGACGGACTGATACGATGCAGGAAGAACTATTTTGAGATCATATAACAGAAGCGTAGATGACCAATTTTAGCCATCTGCGCTTTTTTATGTTCCTGTTTTCTCAAAGCCTTTCAAGATCTGTTTATCCGAGAACGAGGAAAGCTTGCCGTCCGACCATTCTATGAAAACATTGTCCATTTCGTCTATATAAAGTATCGTTGCCGTTGAGCCGATAGGATAGTCGTTGGTGACTGTCTCGGTCATTTTGATCTTAGCACCGACTGTGATAGAGTCCATCATAGTTATAACCTCCTGAAATTCACACACTTGCTCTATTATACTACAATGGGGATTCGGTGTCAAGGGACAGATTGATTATTATGGGATTGCACGGCAGTTGCACATGAGCTGCAAGAAAAGCTGTAAAAAACACTATTGCACAACGATCTCAGGATATGCACCGAGCATTTTTCGCACTTCGTCCAAATACTCAGCTCGCTCTTTGGCAGGAGCAGCAAGCTCCACTCCGCTGCCGAACTGCATCAGCCACAGGTAAAATTTCTGATTGATGCCTACACGAACATGGAAACGCACGAAGTCGCTATCCTCATCAGACATGATCGAAGCGAAGTATCCGAAGTTCTCACGCATCTCATCAAGCAGATACTTCCTCACTCGGAGCGTGACCGAGGTGAAGTATTCGGGAGCGAACATATCCGTCACGAAGCCCTCATATTTTTCGTCCGGCGGCAGACGGAGCTGTGTCGTGTTACCGCCGACGATATTCTTCATTCTGTCAACTCTGTATATCCTCCACTTGCTGTCGGTCAAGTTGAAGCATTTGAGGTAAAACCGTTCGTGGAAATAGATCACGCTCACGGGGAGCATATCTCTGTCCTTCAGATAGTATTTGATCTGCTTTTCACTCTCATCATACTTGCCATACTCAAAATTGATTTTCCGCCGTTCACCGATCAGGCGGTGTATCTTATCCAAGTTTTCCAAAAGGTCAAGTGTCGAGGGGCATTGTTCGTTCAGAACGATTCGGCTTATAAGCTGTCTGATCTCCGCATCGGAACACATACCCTCAAACTTCTTGATAAGCAGCCGCTTTTGCTTTGAAGTCAGGAACTTATTTATGGAGATAGAATCCACAATGAAGCGTATTTCATTGAACGAGAAGCCTTTGTCGATCAGAGCATAGTAAGCCTTGTTATGGTCACGGCTCTTTTTTACAATATTATTTCCCATACTGGTGAGCCTGTCGATGTCTCGCCTTATCGTGACTTCGGCAGGATAAGACAGCGTCCCTGTGTTGGCTACATAATCTTGAATATCCTTGATTGATACATAGTGGTTTTCATCAGAATATCTTGATAGGTATTCCAGTACGCAAATGATACGTTCGTGTTCCATTCCATTTCCCTCCGATAGTATTGAAATATCCCTGTTCTGTGCATTGACGGAACAGGGATTTTTGTTTACTAAAGTTACTGTCACTCTGCCTGTTCAGAGTGGTGTCAGATATTCAGTTGAAGACAGCTCAGGAACGCCACCCTGTGATACTATTATTTTATCATAGAATGACCTGCTATTCAATCGGGTTCGGAATAAAGGCGCATATAGTTCGGAATGTTTATCTACTATCAATTCTAAATGTAAATATTTTGTGAACATTTCGCCTTATCTACCCCAAAAATCCAAAATTGTCGGTAGATAAGTGAGGGGGTATTGCAGCCGAAGTCGCAAAGCTCCAATTCCTCTAACGGAGAGAGGAAACATCCGAGAGCCGCAGGCTCAAATTGAAGTCACGCACAGAGGGCGTGACTCAAACCCAGCAAGCACGGTAACTATCTCAAATGGATAAAAACGATTTTTAATGTATGCCCTGACATTACGTCAGGGCAAGTCTGTTTTTGTTGGTAAGCGGTTTGTCTATGAGCTTGTAATAGATGTGTATCACACGAGGACGGTCTTTGTGACCTTTGTTGTTTTCATCGACTGTTGCGTACTCGATCAGGTCAAGGCACATCTCACGGGTAAGCTCGGTTGCGCCTGCGTAGCGTTTCAGACGGCTGATAAACTCCGCAACATCTTCCTCGTCCTGCCTTTCGGATTCGGAACGGGCATTCATTTCATCGTACTCAGCTTTCAGCGTTTTCTTTTCCGCCTGATACTTGTCAAGCATATCAAACGCCATATCCGGCTCGATCCTGCCTGCGACCTTATCTTCATACACGCTCTGAATGAGCTTGTCAAGCTCTGCAAGGCGGCTGCCGACGGTCTTCATACGCTTGGTATCGGAAATGTTCTGAACGTCAATAAACGCTCTTTTTCGTCTGAGAAATTCTGCTGTTGCAGTCTTTTCGTCTTTGGCAAGCTCACACATTTCCTGGATATCCGCAAGAATAATACCCTCTATAAGCTCCCGATTGATGTAATGCGTGGAGCAATAGTTTTTACCGAAGCGGTTGTGGTATCCGCAGATATATCCGCCGCCACCTGTGCTTGCTTTCCGCATTTTCCAACCGCAGCCGTCACAGAAAAGCAATCCCGACAACGGACTAAGTTCTCCCTTCTTGTCACGCTTTCCTCTGCTGACGGACTTTTCGATCTCCCTGACCTTATCCCACAGCTCCTTAGAAATGATCGCTTCATGGTTGTTCTCAATGACCGCCCATTCCGATTCATCACGGTCGATGCGCTGATGATTTTTGTAGCTCACCGTTGTTGTGCGGAGCTGAGCGAGCGTCCCGATGTATATCGGATTTTTCAGGATATTTTCAAGATTTCTGCCGCTCCACAGATGTGAGTGGTTGTAGGGATTCGGCTTGCCAATACGCTTGTAATAGTAGTCAAACGGTGTCAGTACACCTTCATCATTCAAGACAGTTGCGATCTGCAAAGGCTTCATACCGCTTGCATACATCTCAAAGATACGGCGGACGATTCCTGCGGCATAAGGATCAATGACCGGAGTACGCATTTCATCATCGCTCTTAACATAACCGTATGGGCAATAGGGAGTCATCATCTTGCCTGCCTTTGCATTAGCGACGATAACAGCCCTGACCTTCTTGGAAGTGTTTGCAGCGTGCCATTCGTTGAACACATTACGGATAGGCATCATATCCATATCTGCACTATCGGAATTGAGAGTATCAATTCCGTCATTCAATGCGATGAAACGGATATTGTACATCGGAAAAATATAGTCCGTGTACTGACCTACCTGAATGTAATTGCGTCCGAAACGGGAAAGGTCTTTACAGATGATAAGGTTAATCTTGCCGTTCTTGGCATCGTCAAGCAATCTCTGCACACCCGGTCTGTCAAAACTTGTTCCGCTGATTCCGTCATCGACGTACTCATCATAGATCGTCCAGCCCTGTTCACGGACATAGTTTGTGAGAATTCTTCTCTGGTTTTCTATGGAAAGGGATTCGCCTGCACGTTCATCATCTTTTGATAGTCTCAGGTATATCCCCACGATATAATCAGTCTGCTTTGCTAACATTACTACTCCTTTCCTCCAAAGCAGCCCAATTCAACATTGCTATAAGTATAGCGCGCAATGCCGAAAAAAGCAAGTACCTTTCGGAAATTTTTTCAGGTTGTCTGAGGTCTGCGGTGCAGAGCCATTACTTCGGAAAACGCTCTTTCAAAAGCGTTATGATAAAGCACTTCATTGAGGTCTTTATCTCCGCAGTAATGACGCACAACAACACACCTCTGTTTACCGATCAGGTACTCGTGCGTTTCGGTCTTGCAATCCTTGAACTTCTCGTTCAGTTCAAAAGCCAGTCCTGCCTTATCTTTCTCTACGGCAGTATTATTGTTATTCATAGCTGTATCTCCTTTAGCTTCTCTTTGTCTACGCTTTTAGAGCGAGGGGATCGCTTTCTCTATCTGCCCCTCTTTTGGTTTGTGTGTGATATAGCTGTGCGGAACGGCAAGCGCCGTCCCGTTTACAGCTATCGTTTTGTTGTCGGAATATATGTTATTCCGAATAGGAATTATTGCTTTCAGTAAAGCTCATCTGCTTGCCGTACTTCTCGGCAGAGCTATCGACCAGCCCCTCAATGTCGGTATAAGACATACCGCTGTCGGTAAACTTCTGGATAAGACCGTGTTCGGCAGTCACAGCATCGACAAGCTCCTGCCCGTCCTTACCATACAGCTCAGAAAGCATATCGTAAGCAATCTGCTTGCTCTGCATAATGATCTTACGCTTGCGTTCAAGGGCAGCTCTCACCGCCTTGTTAGCGTTGTCGATCTTAGCCTGATTGTCGTTCAGATTTCCGCGCATTCATTTCACCTCACTTCATTTGGTATCGTAGGATACTCACATACCCCATGATAATATTATAGCGCGCAATAAAGCCGTTTGTCTACTGGTATTACGCTCAAACTTTCTGTTTCATTAGAGTTTTGCGTTCGACAGAATGTTATGGGGATTTTCAAAAAGCTCCAGTGTGTTTGGCTTCACTTTTACCACTAATGATACAGAGAAACTATGACCTTCTACATATCAATACCAAATTATTCTGCCATTCGTTAAGTGCCGTCGAGATATTCTCCGTTATGCACAAATACGCTATCCGAGAACCACTCATTTTTTTAGCAGGATACGCTTAACGATCACGCATATATTTTGGTAATAACCTATGGGGGATATTTTCACCAGACTGCCGCACTCCCAGCACGATAACTGCGCCGTACAAGATTACAATTTCAAGAGTGATGATGAATGAGGGCATCACGCTGAAGCGTGAGCGAGTATGACCGCCGACCGAAGCGGCGTAGAGATTAAGTCGCATAGCTCCAAATTCGCTGACGGAGCATCGAAAGCCTGCGTGATATGCAAATCCCACAGGCTGGAAAATAGCGCTACAGCGCAACAAAAATAACAAGCATTGTATTTTGCGCCGCACAGCGAACGAAAATACCAAATGCTTGTTGGGGACACCCCAAGCCCCGAAATGACCGCACAGCGGTCAAAAAAATATCAGCTTACGCCGAAATAAATACAAAGGAGACACCACTATGGAAACCGAGAAAAAGAAGCGTGGCAGACCGCCCAAGCGCAAGGCTATGGAGTTCGAGGGTATGACCTACGAGGGTGCTATCAACCACGCACTTGACCAAGAGGTCAGAGCCGACCTTGACAAGTGCCTTGCCGACAAGGACAAGAGCCAGCTTACCGATGATGAACGCAAGTACCTGAAACGCAAGAGGGAGAAGAAGTCCTACACACTGAATGTTCGCTTCACGGAATCCGAAATGCAGGACATCATAGCGAAGTGTGAGCAGTATGGGTACAAGAATAAGACCGAGTATATCCGTGACTGTGTTCGGGCGAGGGTTGATCTCACTCCCGACCGCAATGCTTATGCCGAGGTCAACAAAGTTATGAAACGCATCGGGAGCAATGTGAATCAGATACTACTTCTTATGCGCAGAACGGGGCATGTTTACGACCAAGATATTCAGCAGATCAAAGAGGGGGTAAACGAGATTTGGCATACACTTCTATCCATACGATCAGGGCAACAGTCAGCGCAGCGATCGCTTACATCACAAACGGAGATAAGACCGTCAACGGTGTATATGTCAACTCTTATGCTTGCCGAGCCGACAGCGCAGGAGCAAGCGAGGACTTCCGAGTCGTCCGAGACACAGGAACAGAACGCACCCAAATCCTCGCATATCACATGATACAGAGCTTTGCCCCCGATGAAGTTACACCTGAACAGGCTATGCAGATCGGAGAGGAATTGTGTGACCGTTATCTCAAAGGCGATTATCAGTATGTTATCGCCGTTCATAATGATAAAGGCCATCTGCATTGCCACATCATTTTCAATAATACTAATCTCTACAACGGACTAAGTTTCACCACCGAGCATAATCAAGGCAGGAAGTCGGAACGAGCCTGGGCAGAGCTGCATGAAATATCCGATGAGATATGCAAGGAACACGGATTATCCCTTATCGACCCGAAGGGCAAGGGCGTTTCGTATCTTGAACTGTTGAAGCAACAGGAGGGCAAGTCGTGGAAAGAAAAGCTCCGTGTCAGGATTGCAGAGGTTATGCTTTACAGCCGTGACTTTGCAGATTTTCTCCGCAACTGCACCGCCAGCGGCATCGAGTATGTTTACACTCCGCAGAACAAGTACAAGCTGAAATTCAAACTGTCGGGTGACGGTCAGCAACGCTTCACAAGAGCCGAAACGCTGGGCGAAGGCTTCACCGTCGAAAGCATCACCGAGCAGATAGCGGAGATACAGGAAAAACTGTCAGCGGCGAATGTCACTCCCGATATGCTTATCGAACCGCCGAAGCCTGTTGCTGTTCCTGAGCCTAAGCCTACACAGACAGTTACCGCACCGACAAAGCTGAAACAATCTGCTGAGCCTGAAACTATCACCGAAACGAGTGAAACCGCAAAGAGAAAAGCTGCGGCGGAACAGGTTGAGAAGTTCTTTGCAGCCCGACGAGCAAGACGGCAGGCACAGCTTGATATGCTTAACGCAACTGCTGCCAAACCCACCGAGCCGAAGTCTGAACCGTCTGCCCCGACGCCACAGCCAAAACCTGCGGAGAGCAAAGCACCTGAAAAGAAAGAAGATCCGTGGGCAGAGGTCAGAGGTATGCGTGATAGTGTCGAAATGATTGCCGACCTTGAAGCTGGCGGTATCACATCGCTTGACGATCTCAGGGGCTTCTTCTGGAATTTCAAGCACCCTGATGACCACACGGACGAGCTTGCCATACTTGACAAGAAGATTAGGGGAATTGATAAGCTCATCAATATGATGAAACAGCATTCTCAGAACTATGATATATACAAGGAGTATCAGGAGCGTTCTGCATTTACACAAAAGCACTTCCGCAAGAAAAATGCTGCCGCTATCGATGCTTTTGAAGAAGCCGACAAGTATATTGCCGAGCATATTAAGGTTCACTACATCAAGGGAAAACCGCCTAAGCTGAGTGATTTGCAGGCGAAATCCACCAAGCTGAAAGAGAAATACAATGCTCTGGTGCCTGAGCATAATGCCTTTGTCACTAAGCGTGACACGGCACACAAGTACACCCGACAGGTGCGTAACTATCTCCAAATCAAGGAACAGCAGGAGCGTAACAGGCAGTACCAAGAGAAAAAGCGCACTCAGCAGAGAAAGAAAGACACACTTGAATAACGGCAGGCTCTCTGGCGAACGGAATAGCCCCTCTGAGCCATCCGTGACGGTTATGGGAGAGAAGTTGTACTTCTGAAACTGCAAACGCTCCCTGAGCGTTCAGAGAGCGTTTTGCAACATAAGGCATATTGCACCGAGGAAAAATGTGATATTGCTGCGCCTTTCATAAGAATTATTACAATTATTCCAATATGCTGGACTCCGAAATCATTGTAGGCTATAATATGGTTACTATGAAATTGGAGGTGAGGTATATGTTAGCAATACCCGAATTGGCAATGCCGAGAACACGCAAGGTCACGACTGTCTGCAACGGCAGGCATGAGGTCTGGACGGACTATGAGGAAGCAAAGGCTTATTTCCTTGAAATGATGATGTCCACGGACGGCGAGGAGCGTGACCGAGCAGAGTGCGTTTTCATTCAGCTACTTCACGGACTTGACGAGTGCAGCGATGAAGACGAATAAGAAAAATAAGCGTTGCCTGTGTGGTAACGCTTATTTTTCTTATTGCTCACGTATTAAATACTCATGTCTTTTTTTTGCATCTCTAAATTGTACTATGCGATCTTTTGTCTCAGCTTTATATTTTAATAATTCTTCTTTATTCAGAAATCTGAGCGTTGAGGTATACATTTGTTTTTCATCAGATTCATTTTCCAGGAAAATGGTACATTCGTTTGTTGCTTCATTCTTTTCATATCTTGATAAAACGGCATTGAATATACCAACGATGCAAGGCAACTCTATTTCTTGTGCAAAAAGTTTAACTGTGGATCTACCATCAAACTCAAAATAAATAGGTTTCCCTAATGTATCTTCAACGATGCCATCTTTTTGAACTTCCCACTTGCTTGTTATAGAATTAATGCTTGTATTACGTCTGATAGGTGCTTTATTGATTAAATTCTGATATATTTCCTCAATATCACATACATCATTAAACTCCAGCTCATTTCCGTGAGGATCAAAAACAACTCCAAGTGTATCTTCAAGTTTCTTGACCTTTTTCCAAAATTCCAATGCTTCATCATCATACCTACTTGCATTTTTTTTATCAAGTCGAGCATGAATTACAGAGTCGAAAATATAGCCTTTACCCTCAATAAATGCGTTATATACCTCAATAGACTCTATTATCTCCTGTACAGAGGTTGCTTTGTCAAGTGAAATATTCATTGTCATAGAAAAAAAGTGTATATCAGGATTGAGGTAGTATATTATTGACAAACATTTGCTATCATCTGACTTAAACGCCATTGTATCAAGACTGTTGTTAGGAATCCTCTTTATTGACAACTCAATCTTGGTATTCTCATTTCCTATTTTAATAGTGAATGCTGGCGGAAATGGAAAAGGATAGATATACGTGGAATCAATTACAAGTTCATACGGTTTAAAAGGGTTGTATGACAGTTGTTCTATTGGAATGTCTGTCCCGTTAATATTCACATACTTATCATTTTTTAATTTCACCGGCACCGGTTTCTGAGAGTTATATGATAAATTCATAATATCATCAAAAGAGAAATCATCGCCTAATATCTCCTTTTGTTGATCCGTAGGTTCAAGAGTCATTCCGCTGATAGTGTATTTCAAATCCTTTTTTCCATCATGAGAAATAGTCAGATTATTATTACTATCCACAACATAAATGAATCCATCAGGAAGTTTTGAACTTAACTGATCAATTAATGCTTGAGGTATTTTTAATTCTGTTTGAGGTGTTTTCCCAAAAACCTTATTAAAATCAACAAACATTAGAAATCCTCCTTTGACTTATCCCATATTATAATTTTTGAAATGAGTTCGTTCCTTGTGTTAACATCAATCCTCAATCCATCAATAACAGAAACAAGTTTAACAAAATCGTCAGTTGTTTTTATAATGATATATTTAAGATCAGTATAATCATATTTCAAGGCGATGTCCTCAACCTTAGTGAGCGAATTACTAATATCATTCATAATACCAGCATTCATAATATTCGGATCATAGTATATCTGTTGAAATTCTGTACCTGAAAGATCAGGGACATATCGCCATTCGCATTCGTCGGTAAAGCACTTCTTCTCAATCTTCTTCGATCTTCGATTTCTCATTTTCCCTTCATATGGCTTGTAGTACATAAGCTCATGAAGCATGAAGCTCTTCATCATATCTCCTAAAGCGTTTGTCACAGAAGAGTCATCATCTAATATCTGATTAAAAACAACAGAAAAATCTTGTCTTAGTTTTGATTCTGGATTGATATATTGAATAGGCTGAATACCATTCTTCATACACCACTCTTTTGGAAACGCTAAACCATAGTAACCGTACCAGTCTAAGTGACAGTTTATTCTATGAAGATTAATATCACAAAAACACTTCATCGGAATATAAATCTTTTTTAACTTGTCAATATTAAGATATTCAATATCTTCATCACAATATCTCGGATAAAGGCAGGCGTTTTCAATATAGGGTATCAAAAATTCAAGTTCCGATGTAAACGTGAATAATGTATCAGCCTGAATTCTGGAAGGGGTATGACTGCTTGCTTCTACCTCGTTGGCAGTCGCAGAGCCCATTTCGATTATCTTCATATCATCTGACATCGTTTTACCTCATTTCATACATTTACTAATCTTGATACTCTTTGAGTTACTACATCATCAATATACCTCATCCAAGCCGGAGCTTCAAGATTATCACGTTCTGTTTCGCACTGGAGTATCAAATCTCTCAGATGTTCAGGACGAGCCTGCTTTCCCTCAAACATAGAAACAAAGTGCCTGCGGAACTGCTCCAGAGAAAGGGGGACAATATCAAGTCTCTGCTTAACATCGCCTTTGGCATACCAGATACCGTGGCGGAATGTTTCAGCGGTGTTGGTATCAATTCTGATTGCAAGAAAAAGACCATACACAGGCTTATTATAACTCAATACAGCATCTGAAACATGACGGCGGACGGGTTCGCCCTCCATTGCTTCCTGCCTTGAAGATGTGGACATTGTAACCTCTGTCAGTATCATGAAGTCCTCAAATTCGCAGTAAAGATCGCCTTTACCACCGCCTGCTGCGGTTACGGGCAAAAAGTCAGAGTCAAGTCTAAAGCCACGAACCTCATAAGGCTTGTTGACCATGTGATCTATCGCAAGCGCAGCTCTCCAAAGTGTCCACTCAAAGTATGCAGGAGTTTCGTCTTTCGGTATTTCGATAGCGTTATCTTCATCGTAAACGAGCTTTCCACCGCCCTTAATAAGCAGAGACATATAATCGGCAATTTCCTGCCACTGATTGCACTGATCGTTAGCATACTGTATCTCGTCAGTTTTGGCGAGTGTATCCTCTAAACGCTGTCTTGCTATATTGATCTCGGCAGGAGTATCAAGAGGCAGATCGGAAATATCATAAACGATATGACGTTCCTTCATTTGCTTTTTGAGATCTTCAAGCAATGTTTTGGCTACGTCTATATTATCAGTCGGCAAAGGTGCGCCCGAACACAACTGCTTGTATGCGTCCATGAGAGATTCCGATGTTGCTGTTTCTTTTGCGAGCTTCTTAGCGAGTAAATGCTTTGCAGGCACGATCATAATACCTCTGCCCTTACGCTGAAACATTCCCGAAATGCGGAGATAACGCATATTCATGTCACTATAATCAAGGAAGTTGTCAGCTTTTTTATCGTAATGCTTTCCACGCTCCTTGATCTCATTTTTATCAAAAGTACGCTTTGCCGAAGCCTTTGCTCTGCGCTGTCTGAGATCAAGAATATGGTCAACAACCTCTGAGAGATTATAACTCGGATTGGTTGTATGTCCCCAAAGGGCAAACTCAATACGGCTCATTTCCGTTGAGCCTGTCCGCTTCTCTAACTCCAACATGATAGCAAGCATCCAGCGAAGCGGAGAGAAGTAGGTTGTCTTATCAGGCATTTCAAACTGCTCAACGCTCATAGCTCTGAGAAAACACTCCTGGACCGCAGGAAAAGTATCTGCTTTAAGGAATGTTCTGCCGAACGGAGTTATCTCATCCATAGCTCCGAGATCGTCCTGATTGCCGTCCTTTTTGCCGACTTGTGGATAGATATAGCCGTTCTTCGCAAACATCAAACGCCATTTACGGGCATGACTGCCTGATTCGTCCTTGCCGCTTTCATTTTGAATAATGCCCTCTTTATTCAGCAGATTCATAAAGCCGATTTCATTATCTCTACCGTGTAGTTTGCCGACAAAGGCAGATTTGGCATATACTGCAAGACCTTCCTGTATTCTGTTAGGATTTCTCAGACCTGTATTACCAACGAGCCAAATCTTTATGTTTTCTTCCATAACTTATTCTCCTATCAATACCCTACAAATAGGTATTCCTGAACAGAGTTTCTATGTGTTTTTGCATCAGCCTGATTGCCGAACGCATATTTATAGTCTACGGGAACCACTTCGACGTGTTCTTTGTATTTCTTCATCAAAGCTACCATATCCTCTTGTGTAGGCAGGCTGTTTGAAGAATATGATACTATAAGGATACTGTCGGCGAATTTGCTGAACAGTTTATCAAAAGCATTGTATGCACCGTCTTTTGTTGAGAAAGGTGTAGGATATGATTTGAATTTCTTTGTTTTTGTATGTTCTTGTATCTCTACGCCTTTCCAGTCACGGGCAAGTCCTTCAATAAAATGGTATCTGCGTACATATTCATTATCCGACAGTGGTGAATAGTATGGGGGATCTATATAAACAAGATCGGGATTGATACCTGTCAAAGCCATAGCATCACCGTTTACGGACTTGTTAGCTTTATTATTATCAAAGACAGCATTATTAACAGCTTCTACTGCTTCAAGAAACTGCTGAGAAAGTGATTTCTGCAAGTCTTTTCGACCGTCATCATATCTATGCCCCGTATATGTAAATATGCCGCGAGGTCTTTTCTTTGTGCAGGCACGAATAAGAGCTGTCATTGCGATAGCTTTCTTATACTGATCTTCTATCGCTGCTATGTTTGTGCGAAGTATATCAATCAGTTCGTTTTCCTCATCTGTATAATACAAATCCTTAAATGTATTCGATACGAAATGATCTACATCACATTGCTGTATCAAGAGCTTTTCAGCTTCTTCCATCGGAAGTGTAACAGTATTATTTTCAACCATAGCTTTCGTAAACGTTGCCGACATAGCCATATAATCATTGCTGATTACTGTTTTGCTGTGAGATTTGAACATATATCCAACAATTCCAGAACCGGAAAAAAGATCGACAGCCGTATCAAACTCAAAGCGTGAAGCTACATTCCATATCTCACCGAGCAGCTTTCTCTTAGAACCCATAAATCTCGTCGGAGGATATAACGATACCTGATCGGATAGAGGTTCACCTTTAGGAGCCTTTTTCTTTTCAGGCGGTATAGTGACGATAACATCTTCGCCTTTTCGGGTATCACCATGACAGGAGATGTGGCGCTTTGTTTGAATTACCTCTATCTTATACTGCTCATAGAGTTGATGAACGAGAGGGTGATTAGAATTAGTGAGGATAACATAGCAACCACGTTCATGAAGCGTACCAATCATCTTAGCAAGCTCAACATGATCGTCCTCATAGAATTGTTCTTTAGTATATCTCTTGAAATCCGAGTTTTCGGATATGGGGAGATAGGGCGGATCCAAGAATACAAAATCGCCTGGCTGAGCGTAATGTTCAAGAACAAGAATATAATCACCGCAAAGAATGTTAGCTTTTTTCAGAGCTTCGGAAGCAAGTCGAAGTGCGTCTATATCGCAAATCTTAGGATTCTTGTACTTGCCGAACGGAGTGTTGAACTGCCCATTCCTGTTTACACGGTATAAGCCGTTGAAACAAGTTTTGTTCAGATAGATCGTTCTTGCAGCAGCTTCTGCTTTGGGAAGAGTATGCCAATCACGAGAACGCACCTCATAGAACATTTCGCTTGTATTCTCATATTTCTGCAAACACTCGATAACATCATCAACATGATTTGCAACCTGGAGATACATATTTATCAGCTCAGGATTGCTGTCTGCGATAATAGCATTTTCAGGCTTTAAAGAAAAGAATAAAGCTCCGCCACCGAAAAACGGTTCTATATACCGTCCATAGGTCTTGGGAACTCTCGGCAAAAGCTCACCGAGCATCTGTGTCTTGCCGCCTGCCCACTTCAAAATAGGCTTTGCCACGGGAGCCTTAACTGTTTTAACGCTCATTACTCTGCATCCTTTCGATCAGCCGTTTCAGGCACCATTTCCATAATGTCTCCAATATCACATTGCAGAGCATTGCATATCTTTACAAGCACATCCGTTGTAACATTCTCATTCTTGCCGAGCTTCGCCATAGAAGCATGACTGATTCCTGCTGCGATGCAAAGATCTTTTTTCTTCATGTCTTTGTCTATCAGCATTTTCCACAGCTTTTTATAACTTATCGCCATTAGGGTAACACTCCATCATTGAACTTTCTGTCTCCAATTGCAGAACTTAAATCTGCAATCGCTGAATTACATATATAGTATAGCATATCTTGTGTTGTTTTTCAAGAGCAATTTTGAAATAAGCGCAAAAAATATAAAAGAGAGTATAATCGGTTAAGAATCACACTCTCTAAGCTATAATGTTGATATTAGGCTGTTTCGGACTTTTATCCATTTAGGAAAGCTACTACGGTATCTCCGCATTACAATTTCTGAAAAATTGAATGTTCCGATACACCGCTTGCAAGAGGGACACCCCTTGTACCCCGAAAAGAAAGGAGAGGATAAAAATAGCAGAGAATGAACCTCATAATCGGTATATGCAGATACGCCTAACCGAAGCAGAGTACGAAGCCATTGAACGCAAGTTCCGAAACAGCGGATTGAAGTCACGGAGCGAGTTCATCAGAGCGATGATCTTTGAGGGCTACATCGTCCATTTCGATGAGGAGAAGTTCGACAAGATCTACAAGCTCATCGGCAGTATTTCCAACAATGTGAATCAGATAGCCGTGAGAGTGAACAGCACGAACAAGATTTATGCCGAGGACATCGTGAATATCAAGGAGGGGCAGGACAAGATTTGGCAACTACTAAACTCTTTGCAATCAAAACTACTGAGGTTAAAGCGTTAGCCTATATCGCCAATCCCGAAAAGACCGACAACGGCAGGCTCATATTCACATACGGGTGCAGCTCTGATCCTGCACAGGCAAGCAAGGATTTTGAAGCCGTCAGAGCTGGCGGAACGGGACTGAACACCGTCCTCTCTCAGCACTATATTCAGAGCTTCAAACCTGGCGAGATCACACCTGAGCGAGCATTGGAAGTCGGCAAGGAATTATGCGAGAAATTTCTCAAGGGCGAGTATCAGTATTTCCTTGCAGTCCATACCGACACCAACCACATTCATCTGCACTGTATTTTCAATAATGTGAGCCGTGCAAACGGCAGGACATTCGAGTCGAATATGAATCAAGGCAAGGTCAAAGACCGTGCGTGGAAGAAACTCCGTGACCTGTCGGACGAGGTATGCAAGCGGCACCATCTCTCCGTTGTCGAGCGCCCCGAAATGGGCAAAGGCAAGAGCCATTGGGAGTGGGACATGACACGGCAGGGACTATCGTGGAAAGCAAAGCTGAAATTCACGATAGATCAGGTCATAAAAGAGAGCGAGGACTTCGATGATTTCCTTCGGAAGTGCGCCAATTTCGGAGTGCTTGTCGAGTACAACCCAGCCCACAAGATCGACCTGAAATTTATGCTTGCGGAGCAGAAAGAACGCAATCCGAGAGCGAAGATGACCAGAGCGAAAACGCTTGGGTGGTTTTACGAGACTGAAACGATCAAGAACCGCATCGCACAGTATCAGGGCGGTTGGATCTATGTGCCGAGGACGAAGATAAAAGAACGGACGGTAAAAGCCCCGAACAGGTTTGTTCAGGATGCTATTGACCGTGGCAATATGAAGCTCGCCAGTATCGCAAAGAATGTGATAGCCGAGTATG
>ERZ1027232.566-NODE-566-length-20316-cov-6.806278_pt1 | contig 20316 bp, 20 predicted proteins | sample MGYA00519478_ERZ1027232 | MGnify/ENA primary metagenome ERZ1027232 (study PRJEB26926, sample SAMN06164468) | human gut metagenome | biome: ENVO:00009003; feature: ENVO:2100002; material: ENVO:00002003 | host: Homo sapiens | place: USA | collected 2012 ...
ACAAGGCTATTCGTCGGCAGCGTCAGATGTGTATAAGAGACAGATATTGTGATATGTCGTATATCACCCACAATATGTTGTGTACAGATATTAGTATAGAACATAAAAATATATATGTCAATCAACACTCTTGACAGTAATCGGATAAATTTTTTATATAAATGATACAATTCGCATGAAATGCAATAGGGAGATTTACATAAATTTCAAAAGGCAGACACCATATCTAGTGTCTGCCTCTATCATATCTTCTATTCAATTTTACTGTTCATTTTCCTTAGGAGCCTTAGGTTTCTGCTTCCAGCATTTCAGTCCTACAAAAGCACCTGCTGCAGATACTACAATAATTACTGCAAATACCATAAGATATGATAACACCATTCTAAAAAATTCGATAAGATTCGACATATTGTATTCCTTTCTGCAAATTTACTGAATATTTATAATATAATCATAACACTTCCTGTACAACATCGTCAAGAAGTGAATTGCCATCTGCTGCTGTAGTTGCAAGTTTGTCACAACGTTCATTTTCCGGATGACCGGCATGACCTTTTACCCAGGTAAATTTTACCTGATGAGGCGCCTTGGCTTTTAACAGACGTTTCCACAGATCGACATTTTTCACAGGATTGTTGTTGCTGCCTTTCCAGTTCCTTTTAAGCCAGCCATCGACCCAGTGCTGATTAAACGCATCCGTTACATATTTGGAATCGGAAATGACTTCTACCTCACATGGCCTGGTCAATGCTTCCAGACCGGTAATAACAGCCATCAATTCCATACGGTTATTGGTAGTTTTCTTATATCCTGCACTGTATTCGCGTTCATGCAATTCGCCTTTTGAATCTATATACTGGAGCACAGTGCCATAACCTCCGGGGCCTTCCGGGTTTCCTCTTGCAGCTCCATCTGTGAATATTTTAACGAACATATGAATCCTCCCATTTTCCTGTCTTTATGAAACACTCTGCCATTTTCTGTGACTTCTGAGTAATATCCTGCGTAAAGCCGATGACTTCCAGTAGTTTAATTGCATTTCTGCTCTGTGCTCTTCCACTCATCAAATGATAGGAAAATAATACGTCATGATCTTTTACATCTTCTTCAAAATGATAATTATCATAATCTCCATCCAGCAAATGTGTCAGTTCAATATCATGTGTTGCTGCAAAACAATAGACTCCCCGACGTATACTAAGCTGATGCAGAATCTGGGTGGAAGCTGCGATACGCTCTACTGTATTGGTTCCGCGCAGTACTTCATCTACAAAGCACAATAACGGACTGGCAGAAGCATCCAGAGCAGCATCCATAATTCGTTTCAAAGATTTAATCTCCACAATATAATAGCTTTCTCCATTAGCAAGATCATCTCTTAGGGCCATGGAAGAAAAGATGCGGTAACAGCCGCCTTCATAGCTTCTGGCACTACAGGTATGGATTGTCTGTGCAAGAATCGCATTGATGGCAACCATTTTGAGAAAGGTTGATTTACCGGAGGCATTAGAGCCGGTGATAAGCATACCGCGGTTCTGTTCAAAACTGTTAGAAATGGCATTTTTCAAGGATGGATGATAACCCTCTTCTATTTTAAGAGAAATCTGCAAACCATCTTTCAACTCAGGAACACACCAGCACGAAAGACTCTCACGGAAAGCGCCAATCGCTATTGCTGCATCTACGTAGCCTATAGACTGAGCCAGCGCTTCTATCTCCTGTCTGTTGGAGCATACCAGATGAAGCATGCGGTTGAACTGTATAATATCAATATGCGTCATCATTTTTACATAATCAAACAACAGCTCAATCGGGTTCCCACTGGAAGAATTCATCTGAAATATCAGATGTGAGTTCTTGTGCATAGGCTTTAGCGGAGTGACTTTAGCAGTTAATTGTTCTCTGTATTCAGGCATTTTATGCAGAGGTACTTTCAGGATATTTTCTGCACCTTCGATCATTCTCATAATATAGCCAAAGCTTGTCAGGTAAGGAAGTACTGCGTTTTTTTCTTTCAGATAAGTGACAATATTAATACAGGAGATAACAATCAGCGCAAAAATTCCCAAATTAGCGGATATGCCAATCAATATAACAGATAGTACCAATGCGATAATTCCCAGTATATGTCCCGTATTTTTACGCTCACCCAGATTATCCAGAAAGTCCAGATAATCATACAAGGAAAATCGTCCGGTACTGCCCAATTCATGCAGAATCACCTGCATCTGCACACGTTCCTCTGCGTCCTGCTGCATGGCAGTAATGTCCTTTTCAAGGGTCTGCGTATCTGCCTGCTTCAGGGAAGGATGACGAAGCATATGATAGAGATATTCTGCACCGGAAGCAGACTGCGTATGATTAATCAATGCAAAAACAGTATCCATGTTCAGATCATTCCAGGTGATATCATCCAAATGGAACTGCTGACTTTCTTTGTCTTTTTGCAGTTTCTTTTCAAAAAGGCGGGAAATTGTCTTCAGCTGCTCTTCAGAATATTCCTTAACCTCATACTTGCCATAATCCTGTATAAGATGCTGTCTGTATTGCTCCTTACGCTTCTTCTCTTCCCGTGCGCCCCGAATCATGCAATACACCACGCCAACAACGATAATCGAAAATAATCCAATCCATTCCATAAAAACACCTAGAGATTGGAAGGACCAAAACCAAAGGGCAGCATTTCTTCCAATGTCTTGTCCAGATAAGTGTCTTCGGAAATGGCTGTAATGACTCTGAAAGTCTTCGGATCACAGAACTCCATCATAACCTGTCTGCATACACCGCAGGGATAGGCATAATCTGTGGGCAGATCACCTTTTCCACCAACAATAGCTATGGCGCTGAATTCGCGTTCTCCTTCGCTTACAGCTTTGAAAAATGCAGTCCGTTCTGCGCAGTTAGTAGGTGTATAACCTGCGTTTTCAATATTACATCCTTTATATACTCTACCTTCTTTAGTAAGCAAGGCAGCTCCTACCTTAAATCCTGAATATGGTACATATGCCATTTCTCTGGCTTCGAGAGCCAGTCTGATTAATTCTTTATTATCCATTTTATTTATGCTCCTATTTTCTCTATGACTTTTGTTACAAGCTCTGTAAATAATGGAGCTGCTTTATCTGCTGCTTCCTGTACTTCTTTATGTGATAATGGTGTCGGGTTCATACCGGCAGCGAGATTACATACGCAGGAAATTCCACATACACGCAGTCCACAGTGATTAGCTGCAATTGCTTCCACAACAGTACTCATACCTACTGCATCAGCATAATCAGCCAGCATACGGATCTCAGCCGGAGATTCGTAGGAAGGACCTGTAAGCTGTACATAAACACCTTCCTGCAATGGAATGTTATTTTCTTTTGCCGTTGTTCTGATCAGTTCCTGTAATTCCAGATCATAAACATGGCTCATATCAGGGAATCTTGTTCCCAGTTCCTCTATATTCGCTCCAATTAAAGGATTGGGTGCAAATATACCAATATGATCTGTAATCATCATCAGATCTCCAGCCTGGAACTTGCGGTTCATTCCACCGGATGCATTACTCAGGAACAGGATTTTAGCCCCCAAAAGCTTCATCAATCTTGTAGGAAGGACTACGTCAGATACAGGATATCCTTCGTAGTAATGTACGCGCCCCTTCATACATACTACAGGTACTTTACCTACATAACCAAAGATAAATTTACCGGCATGTCCTACTACAGTAGATACCGGGAATCCTTCGATATCGCTGTAATTGATTTCCGTTACTACCTGAATATGGTCAGCATAATTCCCAAGCCCGGAACCTAATACCAGCGCTGCTTCGGGTACAAAATCTGTTTTCTCCCTTACACTTTTATAGCAATTCATCAGTTTATCATATACTTCGTTCATATGAATCCTCCTTGTCTGTTTTTTGAGGTGTCTATTTTTAAGTATAACAGATTCTGCTGTAAAAAACCACCATAGAAAGAGAAACAGAATTGACTTCTGCTTCTCTAACCTGCTTCTTCCCACACTATATGATAATGCATACCATTCCACCATTGGAGTCATTGACAATCTTTTGCATGGTATCCTGCAATTTCATCTGGCTTTCTTCTCCTATCATGGTAATCTTACTGGTAATACCATCATTTACCAGTTGCTCAATGGTTTTTCCAAAGATATTGGTCTCCCATATACCCTCCTTGGAGGTCTCCGCATCAGAAATATAGTGAATCAGGTCCTGTGCCTGTTGCTGTGTTCCGACAATTGGTGCAATCTCTGTTTCAATGTTAGCCTTGATCATATGGATAGATGGACTTTGTGCCTTGATCTTGACCCCGTATTTATTACCATGCTTGATTACTGTAGGAGTATCCAGGGTTATTTCTTCTTTATCCGGTGTTACGACACCATAACCTTTCTGACGGACACTTTCCAGTGCGCTGAGTACTTTACTGTATTCCTTTTTCATTTCTGCCAGAGTCATAAGCAGCTGCATCAACTGGTATTCTCCATTGATTGTCTCGCCTGTCATATTACTGAGCATTTCATAATAATACTGATTATCTGCATCTAATTGATATGCCGCAGTACCATCTGCTATATTGATATGGTCGAATTTACATTTCTTTACATACTGACTGTCAATCTGTAAATCCTGATTGGATAAGTCTCTCACAGACTGTATCTGATTCATGATTTCGCGAAGTTTATCTATGATATCCTGTTTCATCGGATTGGCAACAGACATCATATCCATCCATTTTGGGGTATAGAACTCTACCACAGATAAAGGAAATTCATACATGACTTCTTCCAAAATGTGTGCAATATCTTCTTTTCTCATCTGATCAATATTGACTGTCAGAGCTTTTACTTTGTACTGTTCTTCTAATTCAGCAGCAAGATTCTTGGCTTCATCACTGTAAGGCTTGGAGGTATTGACCAATACTACAAAAGGCTTTCCTATACGTTGCAATTCTGTGATTGTCTGTTCTTCTGCCCTGCGGTAGGCTTCTCTTGGCAGTTCCCCAAAACTGCCGTCAGTTGTTACCACAATCCCAATGGTGGAATGATCCTGAATTACCTTACGAGTCCCTATCTGTGCAGCCTGTGTGAAAGTAATTTCTTCTGTAGACCAGGGAGTTTTTACCATGCGCTCCACATCTTCCTCCATATGACCGGTAGCTCCATCTACCATATAGCCTACACAGTCAATTAAGCGCACTTTCACTTTGGAATTGTCATTAATATTAATCTCAACAGCTTCTTTTGGTATAAATTTAGGCTCTGTCGTTGTAATGGTTTTCCCACCGCTACTCTGTGGAAGCTCATCCATTGCTCTGGTTCTGTCATGTTCATTCTCTATCTTTGGAATGACCATAATATCCATAAATCTTTTGATAAATGTAGATTTACCCGTTCTGACAGGTCCTACAACTCCTATGTATATTTCGCCGTCAGTTCTCTGACTAATGTCTTTGTATAAATTAAACTCCTGATTTTCTTCAAGATATCCCATGATAGATTGTTCCCCATGTCCTTTGCTTTAAGTATATGAGGGCGTGTATCCTGAATATGACAAAAGGACACTAAGAAAGTGTCCTGTTTGGTGCATAAGATTTATGATCATTATGATAGTTTCTGTTTCCGTATGGCTTTTTCTCACCATATGAATTTCTCTCGCCGTATGTTTTTCCTTCACCATACGACTTTCTTTCGCTGTACGTTTTCCTTTCGCCATATGGTCTGCGATCTTCGTTATAGGAAGTTCTGCTTCGATATGTTCTTCTGTCCTCACTGGTGTTACCTTCTCCATAGGGCCTATGGTCTTCATACCTTCTTCTTCCTTCATAAGGCTTTCTACCCTGTGTTGAATGATCACGGGTATCAGAGTCATAATCTCTGCGATAAGGCTTATGAGCAAATGGCTTTCTGGCGGCATTATTTTTACGTCTGTCGCGAAGTGCCTGTTTTCTGGCATCTTCTGCACGTTTCTGGTCTCTTGCAGTAACTTCCTCCTGATTATAGATGTGAAGAAGATCCGGATGCGTAATTCTGACATAATTGGGATATGCTGTATATTTCATATGGCATTTGTTGCAGGCAAAACAGTTCAATGTCTCATCCTCTGTAATGCTTGTTTTCAGAACAAGTCCATATTTTACAACACCTTCACAGTCTTCCCTGATACATTTATTGATTCTTTTATCATATACATAAATGATATCATCATCTTTTAAAGTTACTTTTCTTTCCGGGACCTTTTTTTCCATTATTTTTTCCTCTCTTTTACATGGAATACAGTACTATAACTGCACAAAATCTATGAATCCTTTTACTTAATTCCAATCCTGATGCTCTATTTTCTTATCACGGATCATAAGATCCTTCACTGCAACAGCAGCGGATTTACCATTGAACAGTACTTCGTTTACCTGCTCAATAATAGGAAGTTCTACGTGATATTTCTCTGCAAGAGCTTTGGCTGCTTTCGCAGAATATACACCTTCTACTACCATCTTGACTTCAGCCATGGCTTCTTCCATTGTTTTACCCTGACCGATTAAAATGCCTGCTCTGCGGTTTCTGGAATGCATACTGGCACAGGTAACAATCAGATCTCCAATACCGGATAAGCCACAGAATGTCTCAAATTTACCGCCCATAGCTGTACCAAGTCTGGCGATTTCTGTAATGCCTCGTGTAATCAGAGCTGCTTTGGTATTATCACCATAACCCAAACCATCTGCAATACCTGCTGCGAGAGCTACTACATTTTTAAGAGCTGCACCTAATTCTATTCCAAGAACATCCGGGCTGATATAGACACGAAATACATCACTCATGAAGACATTTTGAATATACTCGGCAGTCTCTCTGGTCTTAGCACCAACTACGATGGTAGTAGGGATACCTCTTCCTACTTCTTCTGCATGGGAAGGACCGGAAAGAACAGCTACATTAGCCTGCGGAACCTCTTCCTCAATAATCTGAGACAGGGTCATAAGAGTATGTTCCTCGATACCCTTGGCTACATTGACTATGATCTGTCCGTCCGCTACATACGGTTTCATATTGTGGGATGTACTTCTTGTAAAAGGTGATGGAACTGCCAATACCAGAATATCCTTGCCTTCAATTGCTTCCGGCAATGAAGTTGTGAATATCATATCTTCCGGTAATTTAACACCCGGCAGCTTATCCTTATGCTCATGCTCTGTTTTCAGCATATTGATCTCATCTTCAAGGATGGACCATACTGTAATCTCATGTCCGTTATTATGCAATAGAACTGACAAAGCAATTCCCCAGCTTCCAGCTCCAATGATACCTATTTTTGCCATATGCATTACCTCTTGCCTTTTTATTCTTTGTTTTTCTTGGATAAATAAGTCTTACGCTCTGTTTTATGTATTAAACGGTCAATATTAGCTCTATGCTCCCAGAATGCCAACATTGCCAGCAAAGTCGTAACAATATAAAGTTCAATCAATGCACCCTGGGACATTCCAAAGAGTCCCATCTGTCCGAAGATAATCATTTCTGCGATTAGAACAATCTGTACTAATAAAGAACCCAGAGATACATAATGTGTCAGAAAAAATGTACCAAAGAAAGTAATGACCTCAGGTAAGATCATATACGGATGGAAGAAAATAATCAGACCTGCTGTACAGGCAATGCCCTTTCCACCCTTGAAATGAAGGTAAAAGGGGAAGTTATGCCCCAAAATAGCTCCGGCACCTGTATACAGGGCAAGTAATGGTAATATATCACCATACGTATCCTTGAACAGGAAGCGAACAAGAGTCATGGCAAGACCTGTCTTCATGATATCACAGAAAAGTACGATTGCGCCTGCTTTTTTACCCATAACACGTAAAGTATTGGTAGTCCCTGCATTGCCACTTCCGTGTTTTCTGATGTCGATTCCTTTCATTTTCCCATATATATATGAAGTCTGAAATAAACCAAATATATAGCCGATCAAGACACAAACTACACGAATCATCGCTATTTGTCTTCCTTTCTTTCTCTTATGATGAATTTTAATGAAGTTCCACGGAATCCGAATGCTTCACGTATTTTATTCTCCAGATATCTTGTGTATGAAAAATGCATCAGTTCTTTATCATTTACAAATACAACAAAAGTCGGCGGTTTTACACCTACCTGCGTTGTATAGAAAATCTTGAGACGTTTTCCCTTGTCTGAAGGTGGCTGCTGAAGGGCAACTGCCTCTGTAACAATCTCATTTACAACACCTGTTGCAATACGAAGAGACTGATTCTCGATAACCATATCAATGGTTTCAAATAATTTATTCAGACGCTGTCCTGTCTTGGCAGAAATAAATACAATCTCTGCATAGGTCATAAAGGACAGGATATTTCTTACCTTTTCAGTAAAACGGTATATTGTCTTATCATCCTTCTCTACGGCATCCCATTTATTAACTGCAATAATAATGCCTTTTCCACGGTCATGTGCAATTCCTGCTATCTTGGCATCCTGCTCTGTAACGCCTTCTTCGGCATCAATGACCAGTACGACTACATCTGCACGCTCTACAGCACTTACCGTACGGATGATCATGAAACGCTCCAGTTCTTCCTTGATCTTGTTCTTACGGCGAAGACCAGCTGTATCTATGAAAATATAATCCTTGCCATTGTGTACGACTTCAGTATCTATGGCATCTCTGGTAGTTCCAGCAATATCAGAGACAATGACTCTGTTCTCGCCTACTAACTTATTAATAATAGAAGACTTACCTACGTTAGGCTTACCTACGATGGCAATTCTTGGTCTGTCATCCTCTTCTTCTGAGAAATCTGCTTCGTTAAATAAAGCAGTTACAGCGTCCAACATTTCACCAAGACCTAAACGGTTGGCAGCAGAAACAGGTATTGGATCGCCAATACCAAGATTATAAAATTCATATACATCTGCTTCAAACTTCGCAAAGCTGTCTACCTTGTTCACTACAAGAATTACCGGTTTATGGCTGCGTCTGAGCATATCGGCAACTTTGGCATCTGCATCTACCAGTCCCTGCTTCACATCAACAAGGAATAAGATAACATCTGCTGTTGCAACGGCAATTTCTGCCTGCTCACGCATCTGTGAAAGAATGACGTCATTACTGTCCGGCTCAATACCACCTGTATCTATAAGGGTAAAATTCCAGTTCAACCATTGAATATCTGCATAAATTCTATCTCTTGTAATGCCAGGAGTATCTTTGACAATGGAAATCTTCTCTCCGGCAAGTGCATTGAATAATGTAGATTTACCAACATTGGGACGCCCGACTACCGCAACAATTGGTTTCTTTTTACTATTTCCCATTTTTACGCTCCATTTCTAATCTGATAAAATTGCTTCGATAAAATCCCGACCGCTTGATTTTACAATATCTATCCGGACTTGTAAAGCTTTTTCAATATCGTCTAAAGTATAATCATCCAGAAATACAGGTTCTCCGCTTTTCAGAACATTCTGCGGCAAAAGAAGTTTCTCACCAAGATCTCTGTCTTTAAGCTGTGCCATAATATCCTGTCCTGTAAGAAGACCTGAAACTGTGATCATTTCGCCAAAGAAGTCATTTCTGATTGCAATGACATCGATTTGCAGCCCCTCATAACGCTCTTCCATCTGCTTTGCCATTTGTTTGATGAAACGATAGGCAAGACGCCCTGTAGCAAGTGTGATATGTTTTGCACGCGCCTGTCTGCCATTGATACGGTCCTCTTCCATAGCTTCGGCAAATTCATCCAGCAAAAGCCGCAACATTCCTACGCCATTTTCCAGCTGCAAATAGCCGTCATACTGTTCCTCCTGTGGAAGTTCCTCTTCTGCAAGAATATACCATTCGTCGCTGGCATGTACAAAATGTGTGCCATATTCAGGATATATTTTATTTTGCCAGCCGTGAATGATACGCAGCACATCCTGGGCATCTTCTTTCGTAAAAGGCTCCAGTGGATATAGACCATCTCTATACTTGGATAATCCTACCGGGACAACAGATACACTTTCAAGATTAGGAAGATATGCTGACAGATCACGAATACTCCGGTCAAGCTCAGCACCATCATTTACGCCCTTACACAATACAATCTGACCATTCATGATAATGCCTGCCTGTGCCAGCTTCCATGCTTTCTCCAGAGCCTGCCCTGCAAAACGGTTGTTGAGCATCCTGCAACGCAGCTCAGGATTAGTTGTCTGGAATGATACGTTGATTGGCGACAGATTATAGCGGATGATTCTGTCTACGTCCTCGTCTGACATATTAGTCAGAGTAACGTAATTTCCCTGCAGGAATGAAAGTCTGGAATCATCATCTTTAAAATACAGGGTATCACGCATGCCCTTAGGCATCTGGTCAATAAAGCAGAAAATACATTTGTTATGGCAGGATCTGTAATCATCCATAAGACCATTCTCAAAAGTAATTCCAAGATCTTCGTCGTATCCTTTATCAATCTCCAAAAGCCACTCTTCACCGGATGGCTTGCGTACAAGGATTTCTATATATTCATCCTGTGTATAATATTGATAATCAAAAATATCTTCTATTTTATGCCCATTGATTTCAAGAAGCGCATCCCCGGGAGTAATCTCCATTTCCTCTGCAATACTTCCGGAAAGCACCTTTTTTACAATGTGTTCGTTTTTTTTCTTCATTTTATTAAGTCCTTTATAGCTTTGGTATGATATAAGAATGAGTATAGTTTTACTCACGCAGTGCCGCTCGAAAAAACTTCGTTTTTCCTCGCTGCGGGCTTCGCCCTATCACACCCAAAAGAATTGCCCATGTCTGCAAGCAGCCATGTTCATTCTTATTGGGTGTGGCACTGCTCATTCTTATATCATACTAGAATTTTCTTGACGTGTCACTAGCAGAATGATATAAAATAATATAGTTAGTGATATCTAAATTACATTATATGATAAGGGTACCCTTATTTCTGGAGGTTTATCATGCCAAATTTACATGAGTTGGAAAATGCCATGCCGGTAGCTCCCTTAAAGCTGATTACTCTGCAAAGTGCAGCAGATCTGGGCAGTAAGGTAAATGACTATCTGGTAGAATATCGCAGCAGTATTCATAATGTATATAATGAAGATCCTGCTTTTCAGGGCTATTCCGAGAAAAATTATCAGTTAGACTTCAGCGCTCCACGTTTTAACAGCGGTGAAGGTAAGGTCGTTTTAAATGAGACAGTACGTGGTAAAGATTTATTTATCATCGTTGATGTCTGCAATCACAGTCTTACTTACAAGATGAATGGTTATGAGAACCATATGTCTCCTGATAATCATTACCAGGAGTTGAAACGAGTAATTGCTGCTGCAGCAGGCAAGGCTCATAGAATCAATGTTATTATGCCTTTCTTATATGAAGGACGTCAGCACAGAAGAACAGGAAGAGAATCTCTTGACTGTGCATTTGCATTTGAAGAATTAAGTGAGATGGGCGTATCCAATTTCATTACCTTTGACGCTCATGATCCCAGAATCCAGAATGCTGCTCCTTTGAAGGGTTTTGATAATTTTACAGCACATTATCAGTTCGCAAGAGCTCTTCTAAATGCAGAGAAGGATCTTGTTATGGATAAAGATCACATTATCGTTATCTCTCCTGATGAAGGTGCGCTGGATCGTGCAATCTATTTTTCAAGTGTGCTCGGTGCTGATACAGGTATGTTCTATAAGCGTCGTGATTACTCTACTATCGTAAATGGTAAGAACCCTATTGTTGCTCATGAATTCCTTGGAAATGATATTCATGGAAAAGACATCATTATCATTGATGATATGATCTCTTCCGGTGACAGTATGATTGATACTTCCAGACAGCTCAAGAAAATGGGCGCAAAGCGTGTATTTATCTGCACTACATTTGGTCTGTTCACAAACGGAATGGATGCCTTTGACAAGGCATACGCAGATGGTATCTTTGACAGAGTTATTACTACGAACCTCTGCTATCGTCCACCTGAATTATTGACAAAGCCATATTATCTGGAAGCTGATATGAGCAAATTCCTTGCTTCTATCATTGACTTTATGAATCATGATTTATCCATGGAGAATGTATTGACTCCTACGGAGAAGATTCAAAAGATCCTGACTTTATATAACGAAAAATAAATAAAAAAATCCAACCACTAATGAGTATCTCAAGTGGTTGGATTTTTTATTTCAGAGTATTTTGATTAAGCCAAAGTAATCTTCTGGAAACTCTTCTTACCCTTCTTAATTACAAATTCATCGGCAAATACAGCTTTTTCGTAAGTAGTCTTGATGTCTGTGACCTTCTCGCCATTCACAGTTACGCCGCCCTGTTCTACGGCTCTTCTTGCTTCTGAACGGGATGCAGTCATGCCGGTTTTTACAAGAATAGACATGATATCAATGTTGCCATCAGCAAAATCTTCATCAGCTAATGCTGTTGTAGGCATATTCTCATGATTACCATTACCTGCGAATAATGCAGCAGATGCTTCCTTGGCCTTCTGTGCTTCTTCTTCGCCATGTACCAGCTTAGTTAATTCAAATGCAAGGATTTCCTTTGCCTTATTTAACTGACTGCCTTCCCAGCTCTCCATAGCAACGATTTCTTCCAATGGCAGGAAAGTAAGCATCTTCAGACACTTGATAACATCAGCATCAGCTACATTTCTCCAGTACTGGAAGAATTCGTAAGGAGATGTCTTCTCAGGATCAAGCCATACAGCACCTGACTCTGTCTTACCCATCTTCTTGCCTTCAGAATTAAGCAGAAGATTAATTGTCATAGCGTATGCATCTTTGCCTAACTTACGACGGATCAGTTCTGTACCACCGAGCATATTGCTCCACTGATCATCACCACCGAACTGCATATTACATCCGTATTTCTGGAAAAGGGTGTAGAAATCGTAGCTCTGCATAATCATGTAATTGAACTCCAGGAAGCTCAAGCCTCTCTCCATACGCTGTTTGTAGCACTCAGCTGTCAACATACGGTTTACTGAGAAATGAGCACCAACTTCGCGTAGTAATTCAATATAGTTCAGATTCATAAGCCAGTCAGCGTTGTTGACCATCAATGCCTTGTCTTCTCCGAAGTCGATAAAACGGCTCATCTGCTTCTTGAAGCAGTCGCAGTTGTGCTGAATATCTTCTTTGGTCAGCATCTTACGCATATCTGTCTTACCGGATGGATCTCCGACCATACCAGTACCGCCACCAATCAATGCGATAGGCTTATTGCCAGCCATCTGTAAACGCTTCATCAGGCAAAGAGCCATAAAATGTCCTACATGAAGGCTGTCTGCCGTAGGGTCAAAGCCAATGTAAAAAGTAGCTTTACCATTGTTGATTAATTCTTTGATTTCTTCTTCATCTGTGACCTGTGCAATTAATCCACGAGCCACGAGTTCGTCATAAACTGTCATTTTCTTACCTTCCTCTTCTGCACTGTCCTTATATGGTTTTTTCACATTGATTTCCATACAGTGCTATGGAAATCCCGGAACTGTCAGGGAAATAAGAATAAAAAAATCCTCGTTCCCTGTATAAAAACAAAGGACGAGGTTAAACCCGTGTTACCACCTTTATTCACATAAAGCTCACGCCTTATGCCTTAGTAAGTACGATTCCACATGGGAATGATACTCTCCCACTCTAACGTGCAGGTATCCGTCACAGCCTACTCTGATATACATTTCGGTGTGCAGCTCCAAGAGGTATTCACATATATGTTCACTTGCGCCTCTCATCAACCGGCTGCTTTCTGTAAGTATCTGATATATGCTACTTATTCTTTTCATTGCCTTTCAATAAATGTGATTATATCGTGTTATTTGGGGTTTGTCAACGCCAAAATCAGATTATTTTAACATAAGAAAAGCACCCAGATTGCCTCTCCTGCCATGACTCGCCCTATGGCTGAACAGGAATTGTGGATTGCAGCAGGTGCAGATATCCGTAACTGCAATCTGTTCTGCGGGGATTCCTGCCTCACGCATAACGCAGTAATTCGCATACCATAGATTCAGCTGATATTTGCCATTGCCCTTATCCTGCAAAAGGCAATTGTCTATATCTGTCTCAGTAATCTCCTGCTGATAACGCTGCAGATATTCCACTGCCAGCTTCCTGCCTGGTGTAAACTGTTTGGCAAAAGCCACAGCAACTTCCTCACTCACTTCATAGCAGCTCTGACAAATAGAAGGTCCTATTGCCGCCTGTACAGCTTCCGGTCTGGTTCCAAATGCGTGACTCATGGAGTCAATCATCTTCTGTCCCATTCTTCCAACTGTTCCTCTCCAGCCGGAATGAGCAAGTCCTATCGCATGATGCACAGGGTCTACAAAATAAAGTGGTACACAATCGGCAAAGAAGCAGGCTAACAAAACGCCTGATTCATCCGTAATCAGCCCGTCTATATCAGAATAATCCTTTTCCCGTGTTACACCTTTTCCTTTATCTGCACTGCTCACTCTGTGCACATTAGTAGTATGTGTCTGATGGGATGCTACCACATCATCAGGCGTACAGTCCATAATCGCTGCAAATCTCCGATAATTCTCCATCACAGCTTGCGGATCATCATTACGTGAAAAGCTCAGATTCATGGAAGCAAACTCACCTTCGCTCACCCCGCCTAACCTGGTAGAAAATCCCTGGCGTATGATTCCTGTCTGCTCCAAATTATCAAATGTAATATAAGAGACACTTGTGTCAGAAATTATCTTTTCCCTTATATTGCAAGTATTTAGTTGTCCCTTTCTGATTATATTCAATTCTTTATTTATCTCCTCTTTAAAATCCTGCCAGTTACCACACATGTTCAAACGCATTCTGATGCCATATGACTTCATCAGAACAGAAAGCAATCACATCATAACGTATCGGCGTAAATTCGCTAATTCCATGTGTCATCCTATAATAATCTGCCACATGACAGATATTTTGCCTTTTTCGGTAATTTACAGCTTCCTCCGGGGCTCCTTTACGTGTATCTTTACGATATTTCACCTCTACGAACACCAGATAATCCCCATCACGGGCAATCAGGTCTATTTCACCTGTACGATTCCGGTAGTTCAATTCCAGGACATGAACACCCTTAGCCTGTAGATACTGTGCTGCCTTTTGCTCATATTCGCTTCCCGTCTGCCTTTTGTTCATGATATGCATTTACCTTTGCTTTTATTTTATCCATACTGTCAACAAACACCAGAATCTCTGCAACAGCGCTATATAATTCCGGTGGAATCATATCACCAATCTCAAGCTTTGAAAGTGTATCAGCCAGCTTATCATCACGATGAACAGGAATATTGGAATCTTTGGCCTTTTCTATAATACGATCAGCCAATGCACCACGTCCCATGGCAATTACTTTTGGTGCATTATCGGCAGGATCGTATTCCAGAGCTACTGCCTGAGTTGGTTTTCTCTTCTCCTCCATCAGTATCTCCTCCTATGCCTTAATATCAAAAGCCTGGTAACTAAGCGGTGTAACAGCAACTCCAGACTGTTCTTCCATGATATCCATAACTGACTTTTGTTCCTGTCTTGGTTCTACATATGTTTTGCAGACATACCCGGCTCTAGTCAGCCTCTGCGTCAATTCTTCCATATGCTCCTGCATAAATGCAACCACGTCTTCATTCAGGCAAAATCTTGTAGTCAGCATAGCCTTTTCTGTCTCCAGTGATATCTTGACATCCATTGGTCCAAGATTAGCCATATCCAGATGCAGCAGAGCTGTAAGCGTGCCGCCTTTTTTTGCAAGATTCTTCTTGTTTGTATATACATACAGTTCGCCATTTGCATTCTTCCCTGTCATCTTCAGTGGAAGCTGCACATATTGAAAAGACTGATTCAGCTCATTCATAAAACTGATGTTTTCATGGATATTCTTTGCACCGGAGCCTGCCGCATGATTCGTGTCAGCTTCCTGCATAAGCTGAGATAGCTTCTCACTTTCCGCACTCAGACGTGAATAGAACTGTTCTACCTTTTGTTTGTCACCGACTTCTTCCGGAGCAAGCATCCATTTATCTGTAAATGCTTTCGTCAGAATCTCACGAAATCGGTCAGAATGATAGATTTTTTCTTTCTCCTGTGGCGTATCTTCCAGCCATTGTGTGAGCTGCTGTTTCCAATCCGGCTCATATGTAAAAAGCTTTGCCTGCTGTGTATCCTTGGCTTGTATAGTCTCTTTGGGCATTTCTACAGGTTGTTCAGCCGCTTTCATCTCAGGTGTAGACACTTTTCTCTGTTCAGGGGAAGAACCAACAGTCTGTTCTACATTGGGATTCTGTTCCGGTTTCCCAACGGTTTGGCTGATATTCTGCTGTACGGAATCACTATTTACTGCCGGTTGTGTATCTGTTGACTCACCCACTGTCTGTTCAGGATTCATCAGCTTCCCCTGCTGTATGGACTCCGCTCCATCCTGCAAAAGGAGCTGTATCACACGATCCATGTAAGCAACAGGAGCCGTCCCGGTTCCCCCCATATTGGCAGCAGAAGAATCTGTACCCATCAAATCTTCATATAATGATAAAATCTCTTTCGTTGTATCTTCTATTGCTGCGGTAAGCTGATGTTCCATCCCCTTATATTGGGCATATTGAGTCAGATTATTCTGTGTGACCGGAATATTAAGCTTATTCAGATGAAGTATATCTGCGACAGGAGCCTGTGGATTCTGTGCGACCTGGCGATACAGTTTAGGCAGGTTACTCTTATCTATGGATATACCATTCTCAATCATCATTGATACGAGCTGTAGATTCTTGGAATTGACAGGAAGTGAGGCTGCCCGTAAGGCGGCTTCTCCAACCTGTTGCTGTAACAGATTGGTGTATAACGGCTTTAGAACAATCCGGTTATTTTCATTGGACTGTACTTCAAAATTCAGAATCTGACCTAATGCAAGCTGCATCTGTGCTTCCAGTTTAGCTGTCATATATTGACCGTTTGATAACTGGAGCTGGATTTCCTGTCCGTTTACGGATGCAATCTCACCCTGAAAAGTATCACCAGTCTGAAGCTCTGATAAGAATTCTATAGAAGTCTGGCTTCCAATTGTTTTAGGATTGGCTGTCTCTCCCATCTGTGGAAGATAACCCTGATTTACAGATGATGCATAGCCCTGACCTTGCATCATTGTTGATGAATATCCATCCAATCTGTTTCACCCCCGTTTATTGCACAATCCTATCAGATATCATTACAGAAAATTCTGTATAAAAGTCCTTCTGTGTATTGGTGTTGGACCATATTTCTTTAAAGCCTCAATATGGGCTGCAGAACCGTATCCCTTATTCTCAGCGAAATGATATTCAGGATATAATTCATCATATTTTACCATCATCCGGTCTCTTGTGACCTTTGCCACGATACTTGCTGCAGCAATGGAAACGCTCTTGGCATCTCCTTTGATGATTGGCACCTGCTGTATTGTTACCTTTGGGATTGTGACTGCATCATTTAATAATATATCGGGCTGAACAGCCAATTTACTAATAGCTTCTCTCATAGCTTCATAGGTTGCCTGAAGGATATTGATTTCATCAATTCTTTCGTAAGAAGCATATCCTAATCCGACAGCCACAGCCTGCTCCATGATAATATCATATAATTCTTCACGTTTTTTGGCTGTAAGCTGTTTGGAATCATTCAGATACAGGATTTTACAGTCTTTTGGCAAGATCACTGCACCAGCCACTACAGGCCCTGCTAACGGGCCTCTGCCCACTTCATCAATGCCACAGATGTATCCATAGGAAGCATATTCCTTTTCATATTTCTTCATCTGCTCTGTACGGGCAATTTCATGTTCTAACGATTCCATTCGCTTGTGTGCCTTTGCAACAAGTGCCTGTACCCCGCTTCTTTCATCTGATTCATATTCTTTCACGAAAACAGGCAGCATATCATCCTTGGCTGCCTGTAATTCTTCTTTTATTTCACTGATTTTCTTCATGTATATTACCGTACCTTACTGGTGCTTTAACACACCGAACTTGGAAAATGGCCATATTCTGACCCATGCTCTGCCTATAATATCTTTACGATGAATATTACCTACTGACGGATCACGGCTGTCCGAACTGTTGTTTCGGTTATCACCCATGACAAAATATTCGTCTTCCCCTAACGTAATCGGCTCAGCGGCTCTTCCAGGATTCTGGATTACTTCCCGCCCATATGACTCTTCCATCAGGCTTCCATTGATATAGATATTGCCGTCATAGTCTATCTGTACTGTTTCGCCTGGCATTCCTATAATTCGTTTAATATAGTATGTATCCGTATCGTATTGGAACGGGAATACTATAATATCAAACCGTTTCGGATCTGAAAATCTGTAAGTAATCTTATCTACCAGCAGATTATCTCCATCGCTGAGCGTAGTCTCCATACTGCTTCCACTGACCTGAGTACGTTGTCCTACATAAGTAATGATTAAATATGCTGCACATAATACAACCAGTAAATAAATACTGGTGCTTAGAATTTCCTTCAAAATATTTTTCATTGATGTATATCCCCTGTTTATTCTTCATCCACCTTATTCTCAACAGGTGCATGTTCAATTGTAATTCTGCCTAATCGTCCGCTTCTGAAATCTTCTACAACAAGTGCAGAGGCTTTCATAATATCCAGCTCTTCGCCTTTAAGATAACATCTTCTGCTGATGCAGATTTCTTTTAATGTATCATAGGCATCAGGCTGTACTGTAATTTCATATCTTTTCTCAAGAAGACCTTCATAGGAAGATGCGATAAATTGAATTAACTCAAAAGCAAGTTCATCCAGATGAATAATTTCATCGTTCATAGAGCCTATCATGGCAAGATGTAATCCCACTGTCTGGTCTTCAAACTTGGGCCACAGAATTCCAGGCGTATCCAGCAATTCCAGTCCCTTATTCAGGCGAATCCATTGTTTCCCCTTGGTAACACCGGGCTTATTCCCTGTTTTGGCACATGCTTTACCAGCAAAGGAATTAATAAAAGTAGATTTGCCAACATTTGGGATTCCTACAACCATTGCCCTTACAGGACGGTTGATGATACCCCTGCGGCGGTCTCTTTCAATTTTATCTTTACATACTTCCTGTACTACATTCTGAATGGATTTAACACCGGTTCCATTCTTTGAGTTAATTTCAACAGCCCGAATACCACGCTGGGCGAAGTATTCCAGCCATAATTTATTCTGTCTGGCATCTGCTAAATCTGATTTGTTCAAAAGAATCAACCGGGATTTATTCTTGCCAAGCTCATCAATATCAGGATTTCGGCTTCCTAAGGGAATCCTTGCATCCACAAGTTCAATCACGAGATCTATAAGCTTGATATCCTCCTGCATCATTCTCTTTGCTTTGGTCATATGCCCCGGATACCATTGATAATTTGCCATATACTACCTGTCCTTTTCTAATTAATTCACAAAGCCCATAGAACTGCTCTGCGCTGCCATCTTAAACCATGCCTTACCAATAATATGTTCTTTCCTGATATTTCCAATATTGGCAGAACGGCTGTCTTCACTGTTATTACAGTTATCTCCAATTACAAAATATTCATCATCGCCAAGTTCAATTTTATTTTCAGCTAATCCGGCTTCTGCGATCTTATCATTGATATATTCGTCCTGCACTTCATTGTTTACGTAGAGTATACCACTCTTTACGTACAGTTCATCACCAGGTACAGCTACCACTCTTTTCACATAATAATGGGACTTCTCATTTCCATTTGGTAAAAAGACAACAACATCCCCAGCCTTTGGAGATGTGATCTTATAAACCAGCCTGTTCAGGAAAATCTCCTGTCCATTGTACAGACTGGGTTCCATAGAAGAACCTATAATACTGGTCTTCATTCCAATGCAGTATACCACCAGCAACGCCAGAATAATTGACATGACGATCCAGAATATCCAGCTGATAATTTCATGAATTAATGCGATATTTAGTTTTTTCTTTTTCTGATAAAAAGTAAGTCCTTTACGTCGAGCCATCGTTTTCCCTTATCCTGTTATACATACTGCTACCAGTATACCTCAATTATGTGTTCAACGCAACGTTCTATTTCATGCAATCCACCCTTGTTAAAATCTTAACGTATAATATTGTTTACAAAATCAGTAATAAAAAACGGAGCCCATAACGGACCCCGCTTCTATTTTTGAACAAATTATGTTTCAATTATTGTAACTATTCAGAACCCCATGCGCAAAACCGCATCTTCGATGCTTTTCTTTTGCTTATGTGGTTACTTCGCCATATAAATTGTGTCAAATATGCTT
>ERZ1027232.606-NODE-606-length-19490-cov-4.456599_pt1 | contig 19490 bp, 9 predicted proteins | sample MGYA00519478_ERZ1027232 | MGnify/ENA primary metagenome ERZ1027232 (study PRJEB26926, sample SAMN06164468) | human gut metagenome | biome: ENVO:00009003; feature: ENVO:2100002; material: ENVO:00002003 | host: Homo sapiens | place: USA | collected 2012 ...
GGACCTTGTTTCTCTGCTAGTCATTACCACAGATGATTCTTCTATTTCGGAAATACAGAGTAAAGACTCTTATGAGAGTGGAACTTTGACTGTCAATGGAAAAAGTACTTATGAAAGTTGTATAGTTAAAACCGAGATAAAGGGACGCGGCAATTCAACGTGGGGATATCCTAAAAAGCCTTATCGACTGAAACTTAATAAGAAAGCAGAGATCTGTGGTTTGGGGAAAGCCAAGAATTATGTGTTGTTGGCAAATCATCTTGATCCTACGTTAATGCTTAATTCGGTTGCATTCAAGATAGGTCGGCTGCTGGAACTTCCTTTTACCAATCATGCAATTCCTGTAGATGTAGTTTTAAACGGAATTTATAAAGGTTCTTACTTGTTGACCGAACAGATAGAGGTTAAAGAAAACCGTGTAGATTTGGATGAAAACAACAGTGTCATGTGGGAACTTGATTCTTATTGGGATGATGAGCCTAAGTTTAAATCGACTGCATTTAACCTCCCTGTAATGGTGAAAGACCCTGATTTGACCACAGAGCAATTTGAATATTGGAAGAAGGACTTTAATGCATTCACGACACAATTTGCAAAAGAACCGTTAGAAGGAAATAGCTATGTAGACATGATTGATATTGAATCGGTTGCCAAATTTCTGATAACCTTTAACTTGGTACACAACATGGAGATAAATCATCCTAAAAGTGTTTTTCTCCATAAAGAAGGAAATGGCAAGTATGTAATGGGACCTATCTGGGATTTTGATTGGGCGTATGATTATGAAGGTACGAGTAATCATTTTGGACGTTACAACACACCGTTATTTTCAAGTAGCATGAATGGAGTCGGTACGGCATTTTTCCAACGCTTTCTACAAGATAGCCGTGTGAAAGCGATATATAAGAGAACTTGGCAAGATTTCAAGAATAATAAGCTAGATGCATTGTTACAATATGTAGATGATTATGCTGTAATGCTTAAACCCTCTGTGGAAAGGAATAGTGAATTATGGGAAAATACTCGTTCATTCGATACAAAAGTGAAAGAGTTGAAGACGTGGTTAAGGAATAGAGCAGACTATATAGATAGTGAAGTCAGTAAACTTTAATAGAATCAATCTGTTGAACTGATAGATGAAAATAGATATCTGAAGAACCGGTAATAATTTCTGTTTCACTTTTTAGTGAGGAAAACAAAATTATTACCGGTTCTTATGGATTTATATTATTGATTGGGGTTTATTGCACTTCAAAACTTCCTTTCAACCGTATATCTTGTGATGAAGCTCCTATCATTATTGAAAAACTACCCGGTTCTACCGTAAACTGATTGTTCTTGTCCCATAACCCCAAGCCTTGAGGAGTAAGGGTAAAACTGATTGTCTGTTCTTCTCCCGGTTGCAAATGAATACGTTCGAAGCCACGTAACACCTTGTCGTAGGTAGTCACACTGCTGAAATCATCCCGAATATAAAGCTGAACTACTTCATCTCCAGCTCTTTTCCCGGTATTCTTTACGATACACGAAAGGGTCATGTTTTCTTGTGGACCTATAACCGGTTTGGAGATCTTCAAGGCTGAATATTCAAAAGTAGTGTAACTTAACCCATATCCGAAAGGATAAAGAGAACCTACTACCGCTGTTTTACCATAGCCGTTGGGACCGTCACCCGGTTGTCCGGCATGTGAACCCGGCTTGAAGGGAAAGTTCAGCTCAATCTGTCCCAAAGTCTTAGGAAACGTTACCGGCAACTTTCCTCCGGGATTATATTCTCCGAAAAGAGTTTCCGCTATCGTCTGCCCACCGATGGAATTTGGGAACCAGGCTTCAAGAATAGCAGGTATGTAGCGATTCTCCCAATTAATGGTAAGCGGCTGTCCGTTGATAAGCACCAGAACAATAGGTTTCCCGGTTTCGTACAAAGCCTGCAAGAGTTGCAGCTGGCGTCCGGGCAAAGCCAATCCTGTACGCGATTTACTTTCACCTACCCGGTGTTCGTCCTCACCCAATACGGCAATTACCACATCACTCCGGCGAGCTTTCTCCACAGCTTCCTGAATTTCCAGGCGTTCTTCCTCCGTCAAAGGAGTCGGAATGATTTCACTTTCCGGCCAAGTGGCATCCACTACTTCGCATCCTTTGGCATAATGTACAGTTGCCGCCTGTCCAACGTAATCTCTGACACCCTGCAACACGTGGGTTACCTGCAAATTCTGCGGCCCATAGCGGCTAACGTAAGCGGTAGTATCCGTAGCTAAAGGACCCGTAACCAAAATATTCCGAAGATTACTCAATTGGAGAGGCAAGAGATTAGCTTCATTTTTCAATAGCACCAGTGATTCTCTGCCCATCTGTTTCTCAAACTCCTTGGTATCAGACGAAGCGACAATCTTGTCAGCTGCTTTCGTATCCGTGACATACGGACTATCAAAAAGCCCTAAGCGGAATTTAACCCGCAGTACATCTGCTACATTCCGATCCAGTGTCTGCATGGATACACTTCCTTCTGCAACCAGTTCACGCAAGGGCAATACGAAATCGGAAGGTTGCGTAAAATTCGTTTTCACGTTGAGTCCTGCTTCTACCACCTGCTTCACTGCTCCTTTCATATCCTGAGCCACACGGTGCTTGCTATAGACAAACTCAACTGCTTCACTGTCGGAAACTACATAACCGTCGAAACCATATTTTTCTCTCAGTAACTCAGTCAGGAAATAATAACTGCCGGATACGGGAATACCGTCCCAATCATTATAACTGCTCATCACTCCCATCGGATGAACCTCACGTATAATCTTCCTATAAGGATAAAGATGCAACTGGTGCATTTCGCGGGGAGCGACATGCGGGTCGGTACGTGCATGTCCATCACGTCCACCTTTGGGGACACTGTACACAGCAAAATGCTTCAACGTTGCAGCAACTCCCTGCGACTGGATACCTGCCACCATTTCCTTGCCCAATGTGGTTACATGAAAAGGTTCTTCACCGTAACATTCAAGTACGCGCCCCCAGCGCGGATCGCGTGCCAAGTCCAGAATAGGGGCATATACATTGGTGTAACCCAAAGCTTTAGCTTCACGGCCTACAATCTCTCCCGCCTGTCTGACAAGAGCAGCATTCCAGGTGGAACCGATGGCAATAGGAGCAGGAAGCGGAGTCGCGCGGTCGTGATTGAGTCCATGAATCCCCTCGTTGCTGAAATCAACAGGAATGCCAAGGCGTGTTTCTTCAATAAACCAACGTTGCACTGTATTAATGGCTTCAGCATGTTTACTGAAAGGGTACGAATATTGAGTCTTTACAAGCCCATTGAGATGTTCGTCGATATTGGCAATACCATCTTTCCATAACTCCTGTTTCCAGGCAGGAGTGGGCAATTCGTCTTTAGCGACTCTCTTATATCCATATAAGGTAGCTAATTGACAGGTTTTCTCCTCAACGGTCATCTGCGAAAGCAAATCGGCAATGCGAGCTTCGATAGGAGCTGTCGGAGTTTCGTAGATGTCTTTCTTCCCGTTTTTATTCAGATCTATCCAGTCTTTATGATAGATCGTTTTAGACTTTTGCGCCAGTACCGGTTGAGATACAAAGGCACTTAGAAAACAAGCGATACTTATTATAATCAGTTTTTCAGTAGGTGTTCTCATAGACTTATTTATTGTTTTTATTTTCGGCAAAGATATGGGGGAGAGGGACTTGCTACTCCCCCAATTCATCTAAAAAGGTGCACTATTCATCATTTTATGGTAAACAACTCCCTTTGCAGGTCAATATCACGGGAAGAATTCCCAATCATAACCTCGAACTCACCTTTTTCCACACCATAGTTCATATCGATATCGTAAAAACTAAGTTCTTTGGCGGTGATATTAAAAGTGACTGTCTGGCTTTCTCCGGGTTGCAAAGTAATTTTATGAAAGCCTTTGAGCTCTTTCAATGGACGTACTACCGAACTGTAGCAATCGCGTATATACATCTGTACCACTTCCGTTCCGGCTCTTTCACCTATATTCCGGACTTCAACAGAAGCACGCAAGGTATCCTGTTCATTCATCGACCTGGCAGATAACTTCACAGGGCTGAATTCAAAAGAAGCATAATTCAATCCATATCCAAACTCAAACAGATTAGTACTTTTTCCCGTACCGTACGGGAACCATTTGCTCGTTTGCTTGTGGTTATAATAAGTCTGAACCTGACCGGCAGAACGGGGAATAGTGATGGGAAGCTTTGCTTCAGGGTTCACTTTCCCGTATAAAATTTCCGCAACAGCCTGTCCGCCAAATGAACCGGGCTCCCAGGCCTCAACCAATGCAGGAATATTTTCAGCAATCCACTCAGTGCCTAACGGACGACCGTTGACCAATACGACAATAGTGGGAACTCCCGTAGCATAAATCTCCTCTACCAACTGTTGTTGCAAACCTACCAATGACAATTCATAACGGTCCACATTCTCACCGCAAGTTTTGTCTTTCCACATATAACGCATGGAGTTCTCACCCACCACTACAATAGCCAGATCGGCTTTTCGGGCTCTGTCTTTCGCTTGCAACACACGAGACATTTCCATAGTGCGCAAATTGGTGGCAAAAGGGAAGAAATCAAAGTCAGTCTGGGGAGAAACCATTCGCAATCCCTCAATGACTGTAGTCACGCAGGAGTCCGGCTGTTCAAAAGCCCAGTCACCCAAAATAGTCTGGTTGTCAGCATTGGGGCCGGTTACAAAAACCTTTTTATAACGGTCGCTATCCAAAGGAAGCAGATTATTATCATTCTTCAGAAGCACAATACTTTTTCTCGCCATTTCGAGTGCTGTTTCACGATGTTCGGCACTGAACAGAACTTGGGAAACTTTCTTTTCATCTATATAAGGATTCTCAAACAAGCCCAGTTTGAATTTGGCAGTCAGTATCTTGCTGACGGCATCATCTACGCGGCTCATGGGGAGTTCCTTTTCATTAACCAGTTCTATAACGGCATCCGCAAACTCAGGACCATGCATGTGCATATCCATTCCATTCTTTACGCTTTGCAGATACGCGTCTTTCAGTGTAGCGGCGGTGCAATGCTTTTCGTGCACTTGCTCAATATCCATCCAGTCGCTCACTATAAACCCGTTGAATTTCCAGGCATCTCTCAGGATATCCTTCATCAGGTATTTACTGGTATGGCAGGGCACTCCGTTAAGTTCATTATGTGCCATCATGAAAGTATATGTGCCCGCATCCAGACAATCTTTAAAAGGAGGCATGAAAACCTCGTGCAATGTACGGTCGGAGATATCGCAAGGAGCACCATTGATGCCATTGACAGGTTGGCTTCCACCGATAAAGTGTTTGGTACAGGCCAGTACTTTATCCTGTCCGGTAAAGTCACTTGTCTGAAGTCCTCTGACGGTAGCTGCTCCCATCTGTCCTACAAGAAAAGGGTCTTCACCAAAGGTCTCTCCCACCCGTCCCCAACGGGCATCACGAGCCACTTCTACATTGGGAGTAAATGCCCAATGGGTACCGGTGGCACGCATTTCAAGAGCAGTCTGGCGAGAAGCTTTTTCAGCCAGTTCCGGTTCGAAGGTTGCAGCCTGTCCGATGGGAGTAGGATAAATGGTAGCTCCTCTGTAGAGTCCGGTACCATGAATGGCATCAATGCCGATAAGTAAAGGGATTTTAAGGCGCGATTGCATGGCATATGATTGTAATCGATTGGCTTCTTCACTGGTAATTACATGCAGAAAAGATCCGATAAGCCCTTGTTTGGTCATTTCAATCAGTTCGGTAGAATGCAGATCAGGATAAAATCCTTTGGCATGGCTTTTCTTCATTTCCTCCACCGTCATGTCTTTTTCGGCAGCTTTCATGTGTTCTATACCAACGTATTGTGACATCTGTGCTACTTTCTCCTGCAATGTCATACGATTCATCAAATCATTCACCCTTTTCTCCACAGGTTGGGAAGCATCCAGATAAAGCGGATCTTTATCCTTATCAGAGCACCCTGAAAAGAAAATCGGAAGCATCATAACTAATAAATAAATTCTCATATATAATAAAGGTATTAAATTTATCCGGCCTTGCATAAAACCATTCGATTTACAGCTGCAAATGTAGCGGGAAGGGGAAAAAAAGAGGTACATTATACGTCATTCCAGGTGCACAGATGTTCATATATTGCCTTCTACAAGGCTTATATGACACAAAAAGCGGTGTAACCATTAAAATCACACCGCATTTTTATTTCTTTTATTCAGTAGCGTTACTTATTCTCTTTTTGCCAGATACTCTTTGGGAGATACACCATAAAATTCCTTGAAAATACGACTAAAGTATTTCGGATTGTCAATTCCCACCTTAAAAGCAACATCCGTCACCGAGTACTCTCCCGAAAGGAGAAGCGCAGCCGCCTGCTTGAGCCGGAAAATCCGGATAAATTCAGTGGGAGACTTACCGGTCAGTTGGGTAATCTTATTATATAGCAACGTACGGCTCATGGCGAGTTCACTGCACATCATCTGAATATTTAATTCCGGATTATCTATATTAGTCTCTATCAACTTCAAAAGCTTTTCCATAAATTCATTGTCCGCCTTGTTCGACAATTCCACAGCATTGTTATTTTTCAGTTCTTCCAGACATTGCCTTTGGGCGGCTTGCCGCAATTCAAAGATATTGGCTATTTTGCTTCGCAATACTTCTTTGTCGAAGGGCTTGGCAATATAGTCGATAGCTCCCAGACGCATACCTTCCAATATGCTTTTCTTATCCGTAACTCCCGTAAGCAGCAGGAATGGAATATGAGAAGTCTTTATATTACCTTTCACCTTCTGGCAGAACTCAAACCCCGTCATTCCCGGCATCAACACATCCGAAATAATAAGTTGAGGTGAGAAAGCATCTATGCCATCCAAAGCTTCAACGGCATTATTGAAGGTCTTTACATGATAGACATCACTCAGCGACATCTCAATGTAACGGGACATTTCGGGATCGTCTTCCACCACCATAACGCGATTTACGTGAGGATCGCTAACAGAGACGTCATGACCAAGTGGAACATTCTCATTATTTTCCGAATGATCCACTGCATTCTCGTATGTCAAAGGAAAGGACAAAAAGAATTCCGTACCTTCATCCACTTTGCTTCGGAAAGAGATTTTGCCCTGATGCAGTTTAACAAGCGCTCCTACCAACTTCAATCCGATACCACTGCCTATTTCACCGGAATTTATTGCATTATCCGCTCTGAAGATATGTTTGAAGATATGCCTCTGTTCGCGGGCGGAAATTCCGATACCGGTATCCTTGATGCGCAAATACCACTTATGCTCGTCTACCGATGCTTCAATACTAATCTTTCCTCCATAAGGAGTATATTTGATTGCATTGGATAGAAGATTATCCAATATACGCGTTATCTTCTCCTTATCGAACCAGATTTCCTGCCGGGTAGAATCTTCCAGTTTGTTTTCTATATGAATGTACTTGTTTCCTGCTACTAATTTAAAGGAATCCAGTCGATGACGCAGGAAAACCTCAAGCATTTGTTTGGAAACGACCAATCGGCTTGCATTCAGTGATACACGCTGAAAGTCCAGTAGTTTCTCCACATAATGCGCCAACTTGGATGAATTATTCAAGGCCATTTGCAACAACTGAGCGCCTTGTCCCGAAGGCGGAATCTCATTCTCCAAGTCCTTCAATGGAGCCTGTATCAGGTTGAGCGGTGTCAACAGATCATGAGCCGTGGTGACAAAGAAATCTATTTTGACTTCTGTATTCCTCTTCTCCTGCTTCTGTTTGATCATCCTGTAAATATAAAAAAGAAACAGGGAAAACAAAGCCAGATAGACCAGGCGTGCCCAAATCGTATTCCACCACGGTTCAGCCACCGTAACATAAATTATCCGCTCCTTCTGATCCACTCCATCTATCACCGATTTTACATGGAAGACGTAACTGCCCGGTGCCACCTTAGAATACGTAGCCACATGAGTCGAAGCCGGAAGCGACCACGAAATATCATGCCCTTCCAGATAATAAGAATACTGTGTCTTTTGCGGTGTCTGATAATTAGGTGTAACAAAATGGAAAGAGAAGAAATTCCTGTTGTAAGGCAATTCTATCCGGTCTGTCTTATAGATCGGTTCACGTAACAGATTTGATGCATCCGTACAATATACCGGTTCGTTGAACACATCAAACTGATAAACAATTGTCTCGTAATCTGTGGGAAGCTTCGTCTTTCTTATCTCATCCGGCTTGAACAAAATAGCCCCGTCGGTACTTCCCAACAGTATATCTCCGTTACGGCAAACCCAACAAGCCGACTTATTGAACTGATTGGATGGCAAACCGTCCTGTTTGTCGAATACTTCGATAACACCCGTATCAGGAGACAGTTTATTCAGACCATTTTCCGTGGCAATCCACAAATGACCTTCCGCATCGGGAGCTATCCCATAAATATAGTTAGATGAAAGATGGTCGTCCACTGTGTACTGGCGTATGGAATCGTTTTCCATATCATAATAATACAGTCCATAGTTTCTTGTTCCCACCCAGTAGGCTCCATCCCTGATCCGATAGATAGTTGTTACTTCTTTGGTGATAGCTGTTGATTTTATCTCACTGGTTTCTTTGTTGAGAATAAAAAGTCCGCTATACAATCCCATCACCAGCAGTCGGTCCGACTGTCTTTCAAACTGATTCACCTTACTTATATTATACTTATTTACCAGCCCGGTCTTTATATTCAGTGAAGTGATATCTCCCATAATTCCTCCAAACCACAACAGATCACCATCCGGATAAATGGAGTAAATATAATTGGTGGAGATAATAGGATTCCGGTCCTCAACGTGATATCTTCTCACATCTCCCCTTTTCCAGTCGATGCAGGCAACACCGAAAGAGTATCCTCCCGCCCATATACGTCCTTGCGAATCTTCGGCAATGGTGAGTATCGCGTTTCCTTTTTCACCGGAAATATTCCTGTTAAAGTAATGCGTCCAGGTGTGCGTGTGCACTGAGAGCATACTGACACCACTGTTTGTTCCAAACCAGAAATTACCTGAAGAATCTTCCAGCACTGCATTCACCACATCATTTCCGATGCTTTGCGAATCACCTGTCCGATGCTGGAAATAGTCAAAGTTCAATTTGTAAGAGTCTTGAAAAGAGATTCCCCCGTGATAAGTTGCCACCCACAGATTGAACTGATTATCGACAAAAAGTCCCCGCACATTATTCGTAAAAATAGAAGTGGAAGACGTTTCATTGTAGGCATATTGTTTATCTATTGTCAGGTTAGCCTTATCTATGACAAAGACACCTTCCAAATCCACTCCTACGGCAATTTTATCCGGTGTATAGGAAACAATGGAGCGTATGGGCTTCGTAATTGGCAGAGGCAATTTCTGTAAGTCCTCCATTTCTAAGGAACGGCTATACAGACCTGCATCCAGGGTACCGATCAGTATTCTGCGATTTTCCATATCCACATAGGTCGATAATACATTTTTCCCTTCCAGACAACGGAAGCGTACTTCCATAGGACCAGTTTGGGGGAAGATGCTTATATAAAGTCCGTCACGGGTAGAAATATAATATCGGTCATCATTCTTGTTCACTTGATTTACAGACAACTCTTCGGTTCCGGGAAACAGTAAAGCCATTCTGTCCGGCAAGTTCAACTTCAAAACCCCTTTGGAGGTTGACAAGAAAACTGTTTCAGGGGAATCGAACATAACATCATTCAGAATAATAGAATGATTATTGAAGAAGTCACGTACAGCATATATCAGTTCAAACTCATCCTTCCGTTCGTCATATTGAAAAAGAAGCCCTGCTTCGCTAAATACCCAGAGTGTACTATCCGGTGAACAACGCAGATAATTTACCCCTATCCGGTTATACCCCTGGTCGGGAAATAGATTCAAAGGATAATGCCTGAAGTTTTTCCCATCAAACCGGTCTACCCCCAGTTTGGTAGAAATCCACATAAAGCCATGCTTATCTTGCTGGACAGAGAAACACCTTCTATTACTCAGACCGTCATCTTCTGCTATCCGGTGGAAAAAATCAGAAGAAAAAACGGAGGTAATGCAGGATAGGAGTAGAATAAGTAGAATGAATCGTTGCGTTCTGATTTTGTATGTTCTCATATTTAAAGATTAATGCCACAAATATACAATACCCTGAGAGCGATATCAAATGTTTCGGCTATTATTTTAAAGAACCCGTCAGAAGTCTTATACCTCATCCGCCAAAGATAGAACAACCGTAAAACGACTTCCTTTTCCTACTTCAGACCGTACCTCTATACGTCCGCAAAGCTTCTCAATAATGACTTTACAGATAGAAAGTCCAAGTCCGCTCCCTTGTTCAAACTCGTCAGTCTTATAAAAACGGTCAAAGATCATCATGAGTTCTTTCTCATCAATACCTTTCCCGGTATCCTGTACATACACACTGACCTTCCGGTCTTTTTTATCCACTTTGCATCCTAATGTAATAGAACCACTCCGGGTAAACTTATCCGCATTGCCCAGGAAATTGGAAATGACCTGAATAAAACGCATACGATCTATATTGACAGGCAAAGAGAGATTTTCATCCAAAGCCAGATGAAACTGCAACGAGGGCTTGATTAATGCCTGATAAGCCATATAAATCTCTTTCACAACCGTTGCCATATCCCATTCTTTTATTTCGAGATCCATGTTGCCGGAATCCAGACGTGATATTTCCACCACATCATTGACCAATTTCAAGAGTAATTCGTTGTTACGGTTAATGATCTCAAGCATGGCCTTCTTCTCATCCGGTTCAATCTCATCGCCACCCTCGCCAACCAACAAATTGGTGAAACCGACAATGGCATTCAGCGGAGTACGGATTTCATGGCTCATATTATTCAGGAAAGATTGTTTCAACTCAGCATTTTCAGCCATCTGCTTAGCCTGAATAAGCTGTTCTTCATGCTCTACCTGTACCTGAATATCCTGCATAATGCCCGCCAGCATTATCCTTCCCTTTGCATCTTTCAGACTGCGACACCGAAGTTCATACCAACGATAATCTTCTTCACTGAAAGAGAAACGTACACGCCGAACCTGCATATCCGTAGATTGATGCAGCGTTTCGTACAATGAATTCAGAAGAGGTACATCATCAGGATATGCATACTTCAAGAAATCGGTTCGTACAAATGTTCTCTGTTCCATTCCCACCAAACGCGTATAATTCTCATCAAGCTCGATATTCTCTCCCTGTATATCCCAAAGTGAAATCCGCCCTCCATCTGTAGAAAGCATCAACCGCCTATGAGTTTCCTCAAGCATCTCCATATTCTTACGTTCCACACGCGAACGTCGGCGCATACGTAGCAGACTGATCAATACCAGAATAAAAGTAAGTATAAACAATCCAGTCAGAAAATAAAGCTCCTTCCGATACCGGTCATAGAAGGAGTAATTGATAATACGGACATCTTCAGGTACATTTTTCACATCAAAGTCCGTATAGGATGAAAAATAGGTCCAATCCAGTACATACTCCTTTTCCATATCCCTGATTTTCGGCATACCAATTTTCTCCTTATTCATCAGACGAACAGAAAAATCAGCCGCAGTACGCGCAGAAATCTCATCAGTAGCCATGTAGCCGCCCACAATCTTGGCATCCTCCCCAAATCCCTGGCGGATGCAACTAAAAGAGGGAATATTTAAAGCTTTAGTGATCGGAAGCGACATCTGATCAAACTTATCCAACAGAAAAACCTCTCTCCTCTGTCCACTTTTTGATTTTTCCATGTCTACAAACAAAGAAGTCCCTTTGGTATAACGGAAAGGGCAAAGACTAATGGTTAACTCATCCTTTTCAATATGATTGTTCACCTTGGCAGGCATCAGATTATAATGCTCAACCATTTCCTGCAATTTTCTGTATTCAGATTCCACAGAAAAGGCAGACTCATAGCCTAAAAGCCTGATTTCCTTTCTATCAGCAAACCGGGTTAACAAATCAAAGGATTTATATCCAAGAGGAGTCAGATCAATATTATAAATGACATCTATCCCTACATGTGGTTGTAAAGCCCTTATAAAATCAATGTTGCGCTTAAAATCCGGTGCATCACGCAGCACATATACCTTTCTACGCTCATATTCTTTTATAAGTTTCTCATCGGGAAAATGTACGTTGCAAGCTACTACAGGAATGGAAGAAAGTAGCCGATGGCGGGTAGAAAACAAAGCAGACGCAGCTTGATCGCCCACAGTGAGCATCAGTGCTATCGGTTTATCTCTAATTACCTCAAGATATACCTCCATATTTTTTATCCCATCTTCCGGCGTGACCGTATTGAAATCCAGATAGAACTTTTCAAATATCGGTTCTATGCCTTGTTTTCTGAACTCCTTCACCAAGAGTTCTTCAAAGTTTCCGTAACAATCATACTGGGGAGAGGAAGAATAAACAAGAGAAATCATTTTTTCTATCCGGTGGTTAATAGTGTACCACCGTTTAAAATTGACTCCGCACCAAAAAGCACACAGCAAAAAGATAAAGGCTAAAACATATTTTAGTTTGTCGGTTTTCATTGTATCACTTATATTGAGCAAAAGTAGCATAATATCTATAAAAAAAGAAGATTTTATGACGAAAACTCTCTAATTTTGTGACTGCCATAAAAAGACTGACATGAACGTGCACAAAATCTGGTTACTATTGCTATTCTTACTGATTCCGACTATTCTATTCGCCCAAAAAACAAGGACAGTCAAAGGACTGGTGTGCACTACATCAGAGACAAAAAAAGGAGAAGAACCTCTTCCCTATGCAAGTCTTGTTATCCTGGAAGGCAAAGATTCCACCTTTGTAAAAGGAGTTGCAAGCGATGCGGACGGTCGTTTCAATCTCCAGTTCACTCCTCAAAAAGGAACGCAATATTTACTGAAAGCCTCTTATACGGGAATGCAGTCTGTCTTCCGCAAACTGGACAGCAACGCTTCAACAATCAACCTGGGCAGCATTTTACTGGAAGAAGGTATCGAATTGGGCGAAGTGACAGTAAACGCCCGGATGCGCGACGTAGACCAGGTGGGAGATACCACCGTCATCAATGCAGCAGCTTACAAAACACCGGAAGGTTCGTATCTGGAGACACTTGTCAAACGTATTCCCGGAATGGAATACGACAGCGAAACCAAAACACTGAAATACAACGGACTGCCTATTAACGAAATCAACGTAAACGGTGAAGCTTTCTTCTCAGGTGACAACAAGATGGCACTGGAAAATCTTCCTGTGGAGTTAATCAGCAAAATAAAAGTATACGATAAGAAAAGCAAGCTGGAAAAGCTGACGGGTGTCAGCACGGGGAAAGAGAACTATGTGCTCGACCTGCAAACCAAAGAAGAATTCAATGGTACCCTTCTTGCATCGGGAAAAGCCGGATACGGCAATAACAACAAAAAGGATTTCAACCTGCAAGGCAACTACTTCAAAAATAACGGAAACAATTTCTCAGTCATCGCCAATTCCGGTAACCTCCATATGCGGACCAGCTACAAGGACAACATACAGGAGAACGTTGCCGTAAATTTCACCCAAAAGTACAATAAGAAACTAACACTCAACGGAAATGTATCCTATCATCACAACGAGCAGGGCAATATTTCGACATCCTACAACGAGCAATATCTGACAAGTGGCAATAAGTACCAGTATTCTGCCGGCAACAATACGAACCGCAATCGCAATATGAATTCATCATTGGGCTTAAACTGGCAGGTCGATACCCTGACTTTTGTCAATTTCTTCGGTAATTTCAGCCTTGTCCGGAATAATAATGCCAATAATAACCGCCAGGCCACATTCAATGAAAATCCTCATCTGGATATCCTCGATCCTTTCAGTCATATCAACGATGTACCCGATGAGCTGAGAATCAATGACATCGCCATGGGATCACTAATGCAAGGAGAACAACACCGATATTCCTTCCATGCAAATATCATGCGCCGGATCAATAAAAAAGGAAGTTCTATCGGCCTGACTGCGCAATACAATGATAGCAAGAATGACAACAATAACTTCTCTATCTCATCAACCACATATTATCAACTGAAAAACAGTGCAGGAAACGACTCCATACTCTACCGTAACCAATACTCGTCGAACCTGTCCCCCAACCGTCAACAGGGCATCGGGCTGATGTTCAGCCATCCTTTTTCCAAGAAGCTGCACGCACAGATTTCATATAACCTCAACTACAGTAAGCAGAAGAATGATCGTAATACCTACGACCTGTCCGGCTTTATGGAAGAAACCGCAGTACAACCCGGCTATCTGCCCGAAGGATATGAGGCGAGTTACATCGACAGTCTGAGTAACCGAAGCCATAGCAGTACCCTGCAACACGGAATCAACCTGCACTTTAATTATTCCGACACCATTTGGAACATCAATGCCGGAGTATCCGTACAACCCGAGCGGCGCAGCCTGAACCAGAAAACAGGTCTGCATAGAGCTGATACCACCCTCCACTCAGTCGGCTTTCAGCCCATGCTCTTCATCTCATGGCAGAAAAAGAAAAACAGGATAACCCTGAATTATTATGGAAATACCTGGCAACCATCATTATACGATCTGATCTCACCAACCAACAACAGTGATCCGCTCAACATCACGCGGAGCAATCCTAATCTGAAGCCTACTTATAATCAGTCTGTACGATTGGAAGCACAAAATACGAAGGAAGGACTTTTTGCCACACTGAACTGGAACAACAGAATCAATAGTCAGACCCGTGCAGTGATCTACAACCAGCAAACCGGTGGACGTGAAACTTATCCGGTGAATATTAACGGCAACTGGAACATAAGCGGTGTGTTCCGGTATCAGAAGCGCATCAAGGACTTTAATCTGAGTGCAAATGCCGGAGGTTCCTTTGCACAGGATGTCAACCTCATCAACGAAAACCAGAGCGAGCAACCTGAACGCAGTGCCACGCATAACACCGGCCTCAACAGTGACCTGCGCCTATCCTACCAACCGAAATGGGGTAATCTGGACTTAAACGGCAGGTGGAACTTCCAACATTCTTCCAACTCACTTTTAGAGACGGATACATACACACGCAATTATACCTTCGGATTGAACGGTTTTGCCGATTTGCCGGGAGGTATACAACTAAGAACAGATGCAAATTATTCCTTCCGAAACGGTACAAACATAAAAAAGGGAGAAGACGACCAGATTGTCTGGAACGCAAGTATCACATGGCGATTCCTGAAAAAGAAACAGGCTGAGATCTCAGCTAACTGGGTGGATATACTCAGCCAACAAAAGAATTATTTCCGAGGCACAATGGCCGACGGACTTTATGAAAACCATACGCAACAGATAGGCAGCTACTTCATTGTCTCAGTTAAGTATCGCTTCAACCAGCCTCTTCACAAGTAGTTTGTATTTCTGGTGGAGGAACAGACTGCACTGAACGTAGGCCACGGGGTGAGGTCCCGAAATTCTTCTTACAAAAGTTAGAGAAGTGAGGCAAAGACTCGAAACCATATTTATAACAGATCTCAGAAATAGTGGCATCCGTATAGCGGAGTTCATAAACAATGTTCTCTTTACGTTTCTCCATCATCCATTCATAAACAGGTTTATGGAATACAGAATTGAAGATACGCCGGAAGGTAACAACAGTGTATCCGCCTAATTGGGCTAATTCTTCTACCGTCTTCACTTTCAGATGATTTTGCAGGACAAAATACTCAAAGCTGGACGTATAACGGGAAAGAGTATGTACCAGTATCGAGAGATCATAATCGGAGTAATATTCTCCTAAAAGAAAGGCAAGTTCTTTTCGCTTGAACGAAAGCAGTTCCCGGCAAATCTTCTCTTTCGTCAGATAGGCTTTGGAAGCGTCCAGAAAGAAACGCAATTCCGGAATAATCTTTAATGGGGTGAATATCAGCGGTGGAGTTATTTCTTTCATAATGTATTTATAACGTTCCTCACAGAAAAACTCCGGCTGATTAAAACGATAACAAACACATTCCACATCCGTCAGAGCAAGGATCTCATATTTCGAACCAATGGCTTGAAGAATGAATTCCCCCGCACGCAGTATGGTTCCGGCATACTCCTGGCTATTGACAAGTGCTTCTCCTTCTAATAAAAAAATCATTATATTTTCTTCGCATTTTTGAGCTGGAAGGTGGAAGCCTCTTGAATGAGAGGCATAAATGATAGCATTACCCACAGCCTTAGGGCACTGCTGGCACGATATAACCGCACCACATGCAGAGTAAGTTTGCATTGCAGATTGAATGTTTTTTTGTTTGTTTTGTGCGGCAAAAGTAAGAATATTCCGGGAAGAAACAAAAAAATCCCCGAAGACTTTGTATTTTGGAAAGTCTTCGGGGAGAGAGATTATGGGATTAATAAAAGATTATGCATCGGGAGTCGTAGGAGTAGCAGGTTCAGTAGTACCGGTTTCATCCGTCCAACCTCCTACTGAAGGGGTACCAAACTTGATAGGCGTAGCATCACTTGTCAGTTCCAAAGTATAACGAATATTTGTTGCTTGATTCCAAGCACCTTTCAATGTTACAGTTTTCGTATCATTAAAAGTATATTCTGTTACTTTGTTTGTAGGAGCTGCTGTATAAGTTATATCCAATGCGATATTACCACCGGACAAATCCTGCGGCATCAACATAAATAAAGCATTACCTGATGTTTCAAATGATTTCTCCCCCGTACCGTCAGTTGCAGTAACTACAGTAACTGGTGAATCAGGCGTATAAGTATAGTCAGCAGTAGCAGCATCCAATGTCCACTCACCCACAGAAGTTGTACCATCGGAGAACTTAAAAGTCCCTGTTTTTTTTACACCTTTAAGTATTATCTTTGAAACCTTATATGTAAAGTCTGGAGTATTTCCTTTTATTGTGAAATTTACTTGAGTCAATAAGTGCTTAAAAGGAAGAACAATATCTCCTGATTCTTTATTTTTATTTGTCACACTTGCTGCTACTAAATCTTCCTGAAGTTTAATATCATCATTTATCGAATAAGTGAATGCTGGATAACCTTTAGGAAGGGTCAAACTTTGTTGTGGTGAAGTAGCAAAGAATTGTACAGAACCCGAGATTGGCCAATAAAAGGTAGTAGAATGAGTCCAATCAGGTCCTCCTGTGAACTCTTCATTATCCATAAAACCTGCTACCAATTGTGTTTCTGTACTCATGTCTCCGCTAGTTTTATAACCACATACAGTAAAGGTACTAAAATTTTCAGTGGTCGTTATCAATGCCTTTGTAGAGCCCTTCACTACCGTACTAAAGTTAATCTCCGCCTTTTCACCAGCCTTCTCAATCTCTTCATTCTGTGAGCAACCTACGATTGCCAACGCAGCAACTGCTGCCAATAAAATCTTCTTCATAATCGTTTGTTTTATAAGTTAATATTTTGTTCGTTTTGCTTTTCAATTTACAGGTAACTCAACATTCGTTTCGTCGTCCCAGTCTCCTACATCACCGCCAATACCTCCGCCTCCACCGGGAGGAACTTCCACATCCTCCACTTCAATTTCCTCTTCAATCGGTATCTCGATATCCGTTACCGGATCTTCTTCTTCCTCGGGTGGGGGAGGAACTACAGCCGCCGTGATGTCAACCTTAGTTTCTTGAACCGTATTATCCACCTTAACTAGCAATAGCTTCATTACCACCCCTCCGGTAAAACGTGTATTCGCAGACTCCGATACAGAAAAAGCAGAGAAACTACCACGTATCACATCCTCTCCTTTATGAGCCTCCACATAGATAGGAGCAATGCTTGCCGTACATGAGCCATTACTTATGCAATATGCCCCATTCATTCCATCCACATTACAAACAATGCTTGCCACGTTCTTCAATCCTTTCACCTTTATTTCAAAAGAATAGTTCTTGACTACCAGCTTCGGTTGAAACTCCATCAAAAGCACATCTTCACTCTTTTCTATCCTCATATCATTCATACTTACTACATATAGAGGGTCCGGTGACCATACCATCTTCTCACTTGTTTCAAGCCCTTTGCAATAATCAGTATAAGCCTCAATCGTCTCATACGCCTCATCATTGCGAATCAACACACTCTCCGTATTGTAATTGTAGATCACCATGTCATAACGTCCGGGCGGCACTTTCACCTCTCCCCCTTCCACCGAGAGATAACTCTCTACCTTTCTACCTTCTTCACTCTTCGGGTAGAAAATCACCCTCATCCCTTCGGGCAACTTATCCACTCCCTTCCAGTTAAACTTTATCTTTACTCCGCTGACGGGATAATCATCCAGTATTTCTCTGAAATCACATCCTGCTAACAGCGCCGACAGCCCGAACAGAAGTAAAAGAAACACATATTGCGTACACCTCATAGCTATCGCCTCCTTCCCTTAATGAGCCACACCAAAGAGATTTTGGCTTTTGTAGGCCCCATAAAATGATAGCGTCCGCTGCTCGTCCATATCAAATCGCCTTCGTAAGTGGTGTATTTACGGTATTCTGTTGCCAGATAACCAATGCCCAAACTAAATTCAAGAGCCAGATGCCGTGCCAGCTGATGACTATATCCATACGTCAGACCGGAAGCTGCATAGTAGTTTCCCCGATATCCTTTGTCTTTGTCAAATTGAAAATCGTACACTCCCCCTTCGGCATATATTCCCAGAAAATGTCCTGTCAGCCGCTCACGATTCTTGCGTTTTCCAAGCCAGCAACGTGCCTCAACGCCTCCCGAAAGAAGCTGGTAACAAAAACCATGCTTGCTGTTCGACCACCAGGGACATTTATATTCCATATTCAAAGACCACCGCTGCCCTACGGGCAATTCCACCTCCACATTCGGAGCCAAAGCTAAATCATAAAGTATATTGTTCTTCAATGCAAGCACTGTTCTGTGCGGGGTTTCCCGCTTACTTTCCACTTCAAGCCAAGAGGCGAAAGCTATAGTTTCCAATTGCTCCTCCGGCAAAGTATTCGCAGGCAATGTTAATGCAGCTACCGGCAAACTGTCTTTCATCTTCCCTGTCCGTTCTATCTTCCGGAACTGATGTTCCGATAAATAAGCGTAAGGTCTGCCACCATCCAAATAGCGCAACAGCTTTCCCAGCTTTTCAAAGTTCCCGAAGTGATACCGGGTCAACATCAACACATCTTCTTTATCCGGCACTTGCGGATCGTCCATCACCCATTGGTAAATTTTGCTCCAGGTTTCCGGCTGATTCATCCGGTCCGATACTCTACAAGTATCTCCTTTCGCCGCATATCTTCCAGCCCGCGCCTCTTCTTTGCCTGATATCAAAAGAAAGAGTATCAAAAGTATATATAAACCGACGCGAACCTTCATAGCTTTGCTTTGTATGGAGGCAAATATATATCTGTCTCTTATACACATCTCCGAGCCCACGAGACGGAGCTACAT